>Ga0307412_10000017_pt1 | contig 294698 bp, 271 predicted proteins | sample DK1Cmetagenome_3_FD_203823 | JGI IMG/M metagenome (GOLD analysis project Ga0307412, IMG submission 203823) | Maize rhizosphere microbial communities from greenhouse at UC Davis, California, United States - DK15-C-1 | ecosystem: Host-associated > Plants > Roots > Rhizosphere > Soil | place... | reverse complement strand
CAATATCATCAAGACTTGAATCTTCTTTAAAGTCTTTCAATAGTTCTTCCGGTCTCAATTCTACATTTGACGAAAGGACAATAATGCCACTCTCCTCAAGGTGTTTTATTTTTTCAACGATTTCATCACCTACAAAACAAGTAAAATAAGTTTTGTCGTAGCTTCTGGCCACAAGTGCGGATCTGCCTCCATTTGTTTGCAATTCAAGCCAAGCATCCGTCCCCATAATATACCACAATGCATCGCCTGCATCCATGGCGTAATCTTGCAATTCTGCAAGTTCATCATTCAAAATTGCGATGATAAGATTTTCTCCTATGGCAATGCAAAAAGGTTGTTTTCTTTCCATGATTATAAAATATTGCTGAGTAATTATTACCGAATTTGGTTAATTATAAAGTATTTTCGCAATCCGGCGTGTATACAGACAATTTCTACAAAAATGGAGAATTAATTAGCGAGGAAGAGTTTTTGAAATACAAAACCATAGATTAATTCATATAGTTGTACAATAGCATGAAAACAACGCGCACCTTATTTTTTTCTCTGGCATTCCTCCTGTTTTCCTGTGGAGCAAAGCATGATGAGAAGCAGTTTAGTGCAACGGAAACCCTTCATTCAGTTAAACAAAACAAGATAGATTCGATTCCCGCTAAAATAACTGAGCTTGAAGAATTGGCCGCTGGTATGTCCGCTTCCAGAGAAAGCTATTTAAATGATGGAAGTACAGGGGCTGAAGAAAGATTCATTAAAGCCCTTGGAGAGGCATTAAAGCAGCCAGGTAGCTTTCAGAACGATTTTGCCAGCCTTAAGCAGTACGAAATTAACGTAATAACTGCCGATGACCATAAACTTAGGCTGTTTTACTGACTTTCTCCTTATTCCGGAACGATGTGGCATGTGCAGAATATTGTTCAGTACCAGGGTAAAAATAACATCGTAACTACGGTTTTATTTAATGATCTCTAAGAGGATAAAGGTGATGAAGGAAGCCCCACACCGTTTTTTGAACATGTATATAGCTTAAATATCTCACCTCAAAAGACTTATTTGCTTACAGGGCATGGGCAAATGAGCGGTACAGAGTCTTATAGCGTAAGCCACGCTTTAGTGATCAATCACTCCAAATTTAGCATCGACAAACCGCTGTTTAAATTGGCGAGAGCACTCAAAACCCAATTGTTTGCCTCCGCCATAGTTAAAGAGGATCAGGATAAAGAGAAACTTAGGGCGCAAATGGCTATGATTTACAATCCTCAGGATAAAACCATCAGTTATCCGGAGGTTAACGAAACTAAAAACGAATCTGTTTTCAGTGGAAAAAGAAATATGCTAACCTTTCGGGATGGAATGTTCAGGTAACAAGCAGTCTTCTGCCCATTTAAAACTTATCGAAGGGTGGTAAATATTCGGGCCACTCAGCGGTGACATGAATTTGCAATGGTCTTGTGACTATATTATAGAATAGATAAATAATGGCTAAATTGTCGACGATGTCTTCTGTTTCATGATGAACCAAACGGGCATTAACAATTAATGTATTTAAAATCTTTACAGGAACGAAATAAAAATAACAGACATAACCCTATTGAAATGATAAAACAATACCGATTGTTACTTTTAGCGCTTTTGCTGATAGGTTGTAAAAAGGAACCCGCTATAGAACTGGAAGACTTTAACCTGAACAGCAAGGTATCAACGTTTGTATCGGACAAAAACAAGTACAAAACTTATACTAATTATTATCAAATAAAATCTGAAATAATTGGCGCGGACACTGTTTCAGATGGCGAATTAATAGGAAGCGAGCAACCCATAAGAATTGACTATAAACAGCAAATGTTTTCCTACGAAGATGTCATTGCAAGATTCGGTGATTTTGAATTTAATGCCATCAATTTTGCCACAACGGTAACCGGGAAACTGATGGTTTTCAACGCGGTTGCTGGGAAGGTCTCTTTGAAAGAAACTCAAAGCTTTGTGCAGCTATTTAATGACAAATATGGGAAGGCAGCTAAAACTAAGGGTGAGTTCATTAAACCATTTGATATTTATACCTGGCAATTAAAAGACAGGATCATTAAATATTGTGTGGTAAGTGAAGATGATAGCAATGCTTTGAAAGTTGGTACTGATAAGAACCAGCACACCGTAAAACAGGGAAAGAAGGAAACTTATCTTAAAGCATTTATATATATTATCAAGAAGGAATATGCAGACCAGGTAATTGGCCAAATGAGTAGTGGCGACCTACTGTATTGCGATTAAAAACTGTTGCCTGGTGTCAACTGAAGAGCTCTACACCCTAATGGGTGAGTTCAGGCAAACAGCAATAATCTACTAAAGAACAATCAGATGGCAACCTATATCAATTCCTTTATCCTTTTCATGGTCCTGTTAGCGTTAAATGGAACCTGCCCGGCACAGTCGTCTAAACCCAAACAGACGGAAAGGCATTATGAAGGCTTATGGGTGGATAAAAAAACGACCAGGCATTTGGAGATATCGTTTAAAGACGGTTATGCAACAATTATAGACTGGACAAGCAAGTTCCAAAAGCGGGAAAGCGGTGATAGCTATAAGGCATTCCTCAAAAATGGGAAAACTCATCATGCCCGAAGACAGAGAACATCAAGCAGCCTAGAGTGAAATCATAGCAAAAGATCAAAGACTGATCTACCTGACCAAATCGATTAGAGCAGGAAAAGCATCCACTTGAGGTAGACAGAGCTTTACCAGAGCGCGCAGATAAAACAAGCTGTGTTCCCAGCGGTCTGATCAAACCCGCAATGAAGCTTCAGCGCAAGCCAAAAAACCCTGCCTAAAATGTAGGATCCGTCAAGCTGGCAATTTATCTCCATATCATGATACTCTTGTTTTGCTTCACATACCATGATTACCACATCGTCAGGATAGAAGTACTATACCCGGCTCTTCTTTAAAACCAAAAACCCCAAGGTCGCTCAAAAAGCGGAGTTCTGTTTAAAAAAAAGCATTGACTGCCAGCAAGCAGGTTGGGGATCGGGATAATTTAGGCTATTTTTCTGCAGAGCTAGCACTACTGCAGGAAAATAATGGTCAATATCAGGACGCACTTCAGAACTACAAAAGATCCAGACAGATTACCGATTCGCTGTACTCACAGGAAAGCAAAAACAAAATTGCATCACTGGAGGCACAATATGCTTTTCGGAAAAAAGAAGAAACCTACAAACAACAGCAGCAACTCTCAAAACTGCAAATGAGACAGCTTACCTCTCTGGCGCATTGGCCATCCTACTGATCAGTTCAGTTTTACTCTATTTGCTGAACCGTTCCCGGATCAGGCACCTGCGCTTAAAAAATGAAATGCAGCGAAAAAAGGCAGAACAGCAGAACAAAGAACTGATCAATCAGAATAAACTATCAGAAAGTGAATTAAAAGCAATCAGGGCGCAGATGAACCCACATTTCATATTTAATGTACTGAATTCAATTGAATCCTATATCGTTGAAAACGATTCAAAAACTGCCGGCAGCCTGGTACAAAAGTTTGCCGCACTGAGCAGGCTGATCTTAGAGAACTCTACCCAGAGCATGGTTTCGGCCGACAGGGAATGGAAAGCACTCCGGTTGTATGCCGAACTGGAAGTGATGCGTTTCAACAAGCAATTTAGCTGTTCATTTTATACAGAGCCTTCTATTGATCTTACCAGGTTACTCCTACCTCCCATGCTGGTACAGCCACTAATAGAAAATGCCATACATCATGGTATGCGGAATTCAACAGCCGAAAATAATGCCATCACAGTAAGCCTGGAACAAACCGAAAATACCCTGCTTTTTACTGTTTCAGACAATGGGATCGGCATGGTTGAAGCCAAAAAAATCAAAACTTTCTCAGCTATCAAAGGCCAATCCATCGGTATCGCCTCCATAAAAGAACGGATTGAAATCTTTAATGTCATGAACCATGAACACCCAGCCCAGTTCGAACTTCGCAATAAACAAAGTAATGAAGGGATGGGAACTATTGCAAAACTGACACTTCCTAAAGTTTTCAGAGAGATCTGAAAGCTCGATAATAGGCCGTGATTTCAGATTCAAATAACCCCATTTTCAATAACTTCAATATTTAATCTGACTTGTGTCCAACTGTTACTCCCAATCGCTTTTGAAATGCTTTGGACTTTGACAATCCTCTTTAATTATGCCGGTAATGTTTTTTGCAATGTTTAGTCACATAACTTATAAACAATAAGCCATATACTTGTCATTACTTAGCGTAATTATGCAGTAATTATCATCGATTATTTGCCAATACAGAATTTAAATATATCTAATAATCAGTAGATTACAGTAGATGAGGTACAAATAAGGTACAAAAAATAATGCCTTATTTTTCCTGTTTTTATCTATTTGTTGCACTTTTTAAATTATCCAGCATTAATTATTAATTTTTTGTAGCATATTGAGTTAACCCTAAGGTATGTATTAATCTTGCCAAGATTAGAGTAACCAATTAAGTCAATATATATTATATATGCAAAAATTAACGAATTAGCTCATGGACTATTTTGAATTTATAAGTAAGGAATTACTACTGAAACTCGGGCAGGTCAAAGAGTTTATCAAAGCCCACAACCCAACTATTGGAGTTGTGACTGAAGAAATTTTGAGATCATTTTTAAAAGAGCACCTGCCAAAATACGTTAGTGTTGCGCAGGGTTTTATTCGTAATGCATCCGGGGAAACATCCAGACAATGCGACATCATCATTTATGACGCTATTCATTACGCACCATTTTACAGAATTAATGACATCGTAATTGTTCCAGAGGAATCAGTGATAGCATTTGTAGAAGTTAAAACGACCATTAATTCTTCTATTTTTCAGGACGCTCTTGATTACTTTAAAGTTCAAAAACAGATATTCTATAAACCGGCCTACCTCTTTATTTATAATTCCGATGAAGTAAGTTCAATCTCACGGTTTTTTGATGCTTATAAGCTTAAAAACGGACCTCATACATATGATCATGACACATATCAATATTTGCCCAATGAGATTACAGGCATTAACAGCTCTTACCACTTAAAGCAGGATTACGTGATTGGTGACCGTGACACATTGGGATATAGTACCTACTACTATCAGAATGAAGAAGGAACAGCCATTAATGCCTTGCAGCATTTTTACCTGTCCATATATGAGAAGGTTGAGCAATATATAGTTGCAACCGGAAAGACAGATTATCACAACACAAGAGCAGACTATTTTAAGAAAGATTTTAATTCTTATCTTGCCTTCAGCCTCTTTGATATATAACATGAGGTAATATTGTTCGCACTCAATCATGATAATTCCAAACATCTCAGAAAGTATCGCTGTCCTGCTGAATGAAGCCTCTGAAATTTGGGTGGCTATGGCATTAATTAGCGATGAAGGATTTCAATATCTTCAGGAACACCTCAATAAAGATGCAATTCAACACCTATTAGTGGGCATAAACCTGCCAACGCCAGTCAGCGTTCTGGAATCTATGCTTTCCGCATTAGAACCACCTAAATTTGATGCCCGGATCTGTTTTCCAGAGGATGGTATTTTCCACCCTAAACTTTACCTGATCCGCATCAATCAGAGCTATACGGCTATCCTGGGATCTGGTAATCTTACGCGTGGAGGTCTTGAGGCAAATATCGAACTAGGGATAAAAGTGACCGACCAAGAGCAATGTCAATTCCTGCTGAGTTGGTTTATTGGATTTTACAAAGACGCCTACCCTATCACGCCTGAAAATATTGAGGCATACCGCCCTCAATTTGAGCGCAGCTCAGATCTATCAAAAAAGGCAAAGTTTAACGGAAGGATTAAGCTAAAAAAGAACTTTCCAGGGATTACATCTTTAGAGAACATTGATTTCAGCGACCGCTATTTCAAAAAGGAGCATCACCTGGCCTTCAGACCAGAATTACATAAAAACACATCTGCTTTAGCGAACAATGAAAGAGGCAACACAGCGGACAGGTTTTTATAGCTGCACCATGAGATTTTCCCTAAATTCAACCAATATGGTTTGTCTGGCCTTTATCCTAACGTAACCAATCATATTGTATCGATGTCTTATCATTTTCCTGGACAACTGGAAAATTCCATCAATGCCATGTGGCTGAGTTACGGCAAGTCAGAACAGGAGATCAAAGCCTACCATAAATTATTTCCCACAGACCGCAGATTCAAAGACAGCCAGGAAGATGACAAACAAAGTTTTATCAACCACGCACGTCTTCAGATCAGGATTGAACTTGAGGAAATAGGTATTTGGATTCTTTTCGGAAAGAACAATAATGGAAGCCTGTTTGACCGTCAGCACTTCAAGAATAAAATGCAGGAGGATGCCTACCGCACATCAATCTTTAATCAGCTAAAAGCATTGCCAGAGGAATACTGGATCAGGGTAAGTGATCAAAAAAGAAATTTGTCAGAATTCCAGAACCCCACAGCGCTTCATCAGTTTTGTAAAAAAGATGATCCCAAACGGTACTTTATCATTGGAAGGAATTACCAAATCAATGATCCTGAAATGTCAGAAGCGATGCTTCCACAAACAACACTGAGTGAATTCAAGCGCCTTTATCCAATATACAGCATGATGCGTGCTCCTGTCCTGACCTGAGGATAGATGACAATCAGCCCGGTAATCAACCCGTAGCAGGTTTTGGCTAAAATAATTGAAATTTGTTCTTTAACTAGAGCTTGCCGGAGAATTCCTGAATTCGGGCTAGGATATCGTCAAAGTCTGGCTGACCGCTGTAATAAAGTGCTTTAGTATGGAGATAACGCATTTTAAATTTCGAGCGGACATCGGGATCTGACATTAAAAAAGCCTCATTTTTAGCAATCTCTATATTGAAATCAGGTGCCGGGAACCGGGAACGTTTATGTTGATGATACTCCTCGGTTCCAATAAAATTCAGCACCACATCATTTTCGAGCAAACGATATACATCGTAATACTGTCTCATGAAATTTGGACGTTCTTTACCTCCTGCCTGCTCCTGTCTGAATTTAGTAGCAATAGTTTGAAGCTTTTCAACAAAGGTATAGCCCTGATGATAACAGGCAATATCCACAGCCCGATTGTCGATGAGCTCAATTGTGCCTAAGGAAGCCGCATAATCGTAAGCCCATGAGCTGATCGTCAATTTAAAATTAGGTGTAACCGTATCAAAACCTGCTTCAAGTAATATACCATCTTTTACACCCTCAATTAGGGAAGTCACACTGTTATAATATAATCTGATTCCTCCACTGTTACCTGTATCGGCATTGTCAAAATTATGATCACGTTCTACAGCGGTGATGCCTTCCATTTTAATAGTATCTGCAAGCCAGTCGTAAAATTTCAATCTGGCCGCAACATTATTGGGTTTTATATTCTTCGGATTTTCATTAATCCCGAACTGGATTGGCGGCTTAATGTGAATGTCAATATCTTCCGAAAAGCGATCAATGATCTTGAAACCTTTAGACAGCGAAGTCCCTCCCTTCAGTTCAAATTCCAGTCCTGTTTGATTTAAGCCATAAAGGCAGTGCATGATCCAGTAATCTTTTTCGATCAAACCTGGCTGAATTTGCATTTGATCAGCGAGTATATTCAGCAGAGCAGAAAAATCCGAATGATTATGCAGGTAATCAGCTGCCATAAACGGAAGTTTGTATCCCAGCTGTCATAGGCTCGAATATTCTCTTGGCTGAGGGACTGCCATATTGGACAACCGCATTGTGGAGTTTCCTGGCATCCATTGTGGACACCTTATTTTTTAAATTCCTCAGGATCTCATTCGGATCCTCTGCAAGTTTTTTCAGGTTATTTACCAAATCAACAAGCAAAAATTCCTCCGTCAACTTTTTAGGAAATTTATATTTCTGCTGAAAATTGTATTTCCGGTTACCCAGCTGAAATTCACCGTGGCGCTTGAAATTATAAACGGTACAAACGTTATAGAGTTGCGTAGTTCCCAGACCCAAACTATTATAAACATTAGGTGAGGTTAACAGGAAATGATCATCATTCAGAAATTTACGAACCAGTTTGTCTTCGTCCGGAGGAGTTTGTCCAAAAGCTGAAAGCTTGGGAAAGTAATACATTCCGTGGGAAAGCTTCTGTAAAGTTCCTTCTGCGACCAATGCCTCCAAATGCCGGTCAACTGACTTTGACCACCTGGCCAGATCAGTTCTGCGGTAGACGGTTCCTCTTTTAAGGTGCTTTTTTAACTCAGACAACTTCGTCATAATCATAAATTAACTATGCAAATGTAAGAATTATTTCTGAAAATTCATGCAAAAATACCCTATTTATCTCTTCAGTGTGTGCTGCTTTGTGCTCTTGAAATCCTATTTCAAATAACATAAAAGCCAGATTTAACCTTAGAACATCGTTAGCCACCATCCCTCCCTGAAATCTTAGAATAATAACTAAAGACAAATAAGAATAAATAATTTGCTGTGAGTGTATATCAGACTTTGGTAAATTACGACCTTCAAACTTTAAACACCTGATCATGCAAATCAAACTGACGCGCAAAGAACTCTATGAGCTGGTATGGGAGCAGTCCCTCTCCCAACTGATGACAACATACACCATCAGCTATATTGAAATCAAAGACCTCCTAAAAAAGCACCATATACCCAGTCCAGCCAATGGTTATTGGTCCCGCTTAAAAGCGGGGCATCAGATCGTAAAGACGCCCTTACCTAATGTCAAAAAAGCTGATGAAATGATCATCTATGAGCCAAGGGTAATCACTGTCCGTACTAAAAAAATGAAAGTAACTCCAGTTGTTCCTGTGTCTCTGGAAACCATTGGTAATTTAGAAAAAGAAGTGCTCCAAGCCAAAAAGTTCTTCCTCAAACAAGCAAAAGGGCGCCCAACAGATCAGCTTGTTCCAATTGGCTATGAATCGCTCAACATGTATGTTAGTCCGGGGGCATTAGACAGAGCGTTGTATTTTATGAACAAGCTCATCAAATCAGTTAAACTAACAGGCGGTAAAATCAGGATGGTTCCCCATTCTACCTTTGTTGAGATTGACGGGGAAGCGTTTTATGTGGCCTTAAGAGAAAAACAAACCAGAGTAGAAAAGATCAATCCAAAGTACTCATACGACCTGTATGAAAAAGTTGCATCAGGAACCCTGATCTTTAAGGTCGGCGAGCAAACATGGCGTTCAAAAGAATGGTCAGATACCGCATATACGGTACTGGAAGATAAAACCGATGAAATCATTCAATATCTGAAATCGGCCGCGATAAAAGAGAAGCAGGATAGAGAGGAAAGAAGATTGCGTGATATTGAACTTGCAAAAGAAAAACAGGTTAAAGCCGATCTCCAAAAAAGACGTTCAGCCGATCTTGATAAATTTGTGAAGTTCAAAGAGCAATCAGAACGCTGGGAAAATGCAGAACGCATGCGTCGTTATTTAGAAGAACTGGAAAAAAAACCAGCCAATGAAGCGTTACAGGAGTATATTGAATGGGCCAGAGAGAAAATAGCATGGTATGATCCCTTTATTGAAAGAGAAGACGAACTGTTAAAGGCCGTGAATAAAACTACTTTGACCATTAACAACAGCTACTGGTAACACATTTGGATCACACTCGCATGAACACCTTATACTAAAGAAAAAGGAACTAGTCTTTCAAGACAATAGCGCATCCGTGGCAGGGAAAGGAATAGAAACAGGTCTGATTTCCGGATCGATAAACCGGTATACCTCCTGTTCATTTTCAGTAACCATTAACTCAAGTCCGTCACAGCTAATCACAAACTCGCGCCTTGATAAAGGATAGCTGATTATATATTGCTTTAGCCCATGCACAAGGAGTGCAGATTCGTCATTCAAACCTTTAGCATACCTATACTGAAAATAACTTTTGAAAAATTCATCGAACTTCCACTGTTCGAAGTTTTCTCCCTCCTCACTTAGCTGATAAGCTTTGAGAAATCTTAACCGGTAAACTTCATAAATTGCCATCGTATGGAGTTCCGGATAATAACCGCGGATGGTCGTAGACTTCAGCAGATAGACATTTGCTCCTGGATTCTCATCGGATAGCCGGATCTGTCTGACCCCGCAATAATCCATCAGTCTTGGTATTTCTATAAATTTCTTTAGGTAATCATCGACTGATCCAGCATTTTTCCGGATGATCGCATTCAAGGAACTAATGATGTCCTGTGTATTGAACAGCTCGTCTGTGATCAGTTGCTCCAGCAAACCCACCCTCTCCTGCTGTGCAAATACAAGCCGCCAGTTTTCGTTTCTTTCCCTGACTGTTCCATGTGCATTGAGACAGAAACTCCAATTTAACCCCTTATCCACCAGATAATCACCTTTGGTTAAAAGGGCTCTTTGCAGCAGATGCTCAGGATTAACAAGTACAATCTCAGAAAACAAGATATTCAGCCTGCTGGCATACTCGGTAAAGCATGTCAGTTCACTATTAGCAAGGGCAATTATAAATTCAACCTGACCATAGAAATAAATGTTATTCTCCGCAAGCACCAATTGCCTTTCCCATAAGGGATCCTGCAAAATTAAACTGGCCTTCAAACGTTCTTCTTTCACCTGAATGGCAGTAAAACCAAAGCTACCTGTTGAACCATCAGCCAGGAGTTCATAAATCAATCGCGGTTGTTGCTTTCCATAAGCATCCAAAAGCTGATCTATGCCTTCAGCCACCTGCTTGTACACATTGCCTGATTCTATCCTGATATTGAACACAAGGTTCATCAATACCCGGCAATACCGTTGAAATTCGATTTTAGCTTCCGCATCATAATCTGACAAAGGCATATTTACCAACGAAACATAACCTAAAATGCCATAATACAGCGAAGATTGCCACCAGTTCAGTTCTGTGGATCTGGAACCGAACAATAAATCATTAACGGAGCAATTCACAAACTTATTCCAAAAATTCAGCATGGGATCCCCGCCTATCCAAACCAGATCCTGCAAAAAATTGGGGTCTGATGAAATGTACTCAAGGACGAGTAAATAACGTTCAATGTTTTCAAAGAACAGCACATTGCTAAAACTGGCCTCAGTATCAAAATAGGGCTTTGAGGACCGAAGATCATCCAGATATTTTCCAATATCTTCCTGCGGGGCAAGCTTGTTTCCTTGCGCTGCAACAAATTTTCCATCAGATACAGACAAGGACTTGACGTAATCCGCCATATAGTTCAGCTTAAAGTACTGAAGGTAAACGTCATCTAACTCAAATACATGTGGAGCTTTTGCATTCCAGAATAAATCGGTCCAGGCCACATCAAATTTTATCTTCCAATCCTTAACCTGCACTGCTACGGATCGGTTTTTCAACTCCTTAAATAACCAGGCCTTGAAGTTTTCAAAGTCAGAAAGCTGCTTTCCCCTTGCATTCATCCTCACATACAGCTCGTCACTCAGCTCAAGCTTCTCCAGATTGAGAAAATCGAATTCAATGCACTTACCCACTGTGAGATTCTGCCAGTACTTTTCGAATTCTGCGGTATCTGCGTCTTTTAGTCTGCTGTGGATCAGGTCCAAAACCACCAGAATCCCTTTAACGGTCGGATCCCGCATCCAGCTTTTGAAAAAATTCTTTTGATTGATCAGTTCTGTTGACAACACCTCAAAGTCCTGTTTAATTGCCGTAAAATCGAGGTCACAGATTTCCTTCATGAAATCTGCAGAACTTGACCGGGTCTGGTAACTGAACCCCGACAGTTTCGCAAGGTTCCCGGCATCACCTAATCTGAAAAGTACATACCAGTGTACCACAAATAAAGTAGTAAGCCGCTGCTGCCCATCCAGCGGTATAAAATCTCTTGACTGAGCTTTGATTTGTTCCTTCGATCCCAAATCGTAATTGAACTCCACTGCGATATTTTTTGCATAACCTTTGATACTGGCCAGGATGTTTTCAAGATTTTTCCTGTTGCTCAACAGGACCTCCTGCTCAAACAGTCCTTTCAGTTTACCATACACGAAATCAAGATAAAGCGGCTTATTCTCCCTCATGGAATTCAATATTTCCTCCAGGAATTTCGTACGGATAGCAGTTGCTGCTGAGGTTTCCCTCCCCTGCGCATAATCACGCTGAATGCTGGGAATAATGATCTTATGGGCACTGATCAAGCCCCAGAAATCATGTCTCATCTGATTCATTTAATGATGGTAAGAAATCGTTTAACTGATGCTGTATTTCCTCCAGGTATGCCTGCTGATCTGCGCGTGTCCAGAACAGGTTCCCAAGTGCTGAAATATCAGTGGAATAAGTCTTGGAGAATACGTTTTTTGTGGTAACTGGGATAAAGACACTGTGAACGATTTCAGGGTTTTCCTCATCCGAATAACTTCCATCAGAATCAAAAGCCAGTATCTTTTCCCTTTTCCTTCCGAATCGGTTATTCCCAACTGCACTATTCGTATTTCGGTCAAGCAGTGTAAGATTGCCCAACAGGTGAACTTCAAAATCTGTAGCGATCTTATCAAAGTAATCTTTAATGATATCCTGTTCCTTCCTGCTCAGGTCAGTCATCTTCCTTCCATTGAACAGCTGCAGGTAGTTCAGCACCTCGGTAACAAATTCCCCCGAAGCATCACCAAAAAATTCCATTGCGAGGTCAATATATTCAGCAACCTCCGTGATTTCTTTGGGGTGCTGAGGATTGATGTGTTCAATAGTCCAGGAATTTTCTACATACATCTCAAAAGGAAATTTGTGAGCACCAGGATTTTTAACATAATACATCACATTAAAAAGCAGCAGGATCCTGTTGACCACCACTTTATCCTCATCGAAGCTCACATTACTCAGCTGATATTTGTAAATTTGATTTTCATCCCCAGCCTTACGTTGAAACTCAGTCCAGATAAGCAGTCTGAGCCGTTCCAAAAATTCATCCTTACGACAATCGCTCAGTTCAATTATGGCATTCAGGCTCTTCATCTTTGAGGTGATCAGGTATCCTACAAAATGATACAGATCCTTATCATTGTACCAGTCCACCAACCTTTGAAACAACTGTTTGACTTCCCTCCAGTTCAGATCTGCTTGGGCATTGAAATCCTTCTCATAGATGAGATAGGAATAAAGCTGATTTTTATCCTTAAGGGGCCGTTTTTTGACCATATCAAACAGCAGATCTATCCGGGTTCCTTTATTATATTCCTCAGAATTGCTGCATATAAAATACCAGAATGGATTGTCGTGCAGCTGATTTTCAATAAGATCCCACTCCATGGACAATGAAGCAATCAGGTGAGCTTTCAGCTCATGTATCTCCGGACCACGCTTAATATCCAGAATAAATAAGGCCTTAATCAATTCAGAACTGGTCAGCGTAATTTTTCCCTTATTGATATTCAGGAAAATATTTGGCACTTCATTTTCATCAGCACGATCAACCTGATACCAGATGAAGTTGACAACATTTAATAATTTAACCCTGAATGTTTCTATCTCCTGCAGCTCTTTGGACTCAAACCATTTTCTGATCACCGTATAAACGGTAAAAAAATGATAAACATCCACATTATTGAGCTTCCCGTCCGGTTGGCTTTCAAGAAATTCCAGCCACAACTGATCAATGGCACTGGCATCACTTAAATCAGCGGAAACATTCCCCAGCCTCGACAGACTGACCTGATCGAGTAATTCAAGCTCAGCTAACAAAAAGGTTCTGCTTGCAGGTCTGGTCTTATAATCAACTGAAAAAAAACGCTGCCCTTTCAAAAGAAAAAAGAGTAAAAGGTAAATGCTTGTACAGCGCTGCTGTCCATCTACAACTTCAAGACTTCCGTTTTCATGAACACACACAATCAGCGGCTGCAGACAGTAAATTCCGGGCTCCGGATCGTGACCATCGATATCCTGAATCAGTTGCAGGATCTCTCGTTTCCCCCATTTATAACCGCGCTGGTATTCCTCCACTATGAACTGTTTTCCCTGAAGAAAGGAAACAGGTACCAGCCTTATCGCTGGATCTGCATGATCCTTCTGCTGAGTATCCATGGACACACTTTGAGCTACCCGCCCGATTTCGTTTGCGTTCATTTCCATAGATTTTCCGTGTTTCGTCCCGGAATCCTGGCTGTGAGGCCCAGATTCACATTAAACCATTCTACTAAATCAATCATGTCCATTTAAGTTGATTAAACAGGTCCAAAATGAACTGATAAAGGATTTTACTTCAGGGAGTGTTATTGATCGCATGCGTTAAATTTGATGCTGACAAATTGCATATTTCTTTTTACAAAAAGAAACGTCAAAAATCTTAAACAAACACCGATGCAATCATCTGGTGCGATTACAAAGCCCAATTTCAATGGAATTTGATCGGTCAACAACCAAGCACACAGCAGTATCATTCCCTTTTCCAGGAAAACAACTTAATTTCGAGAATCAATTATTCAATTCTAAATGAACGAACAACACTTTACCCTGGAACTGCGGTTATCTGTGACAGCAGGAAGCACAATGCCCGACGAAGAGACCATCCTCCATCATCTTATCGAACATCTCCATGATTTCAATATTAACAATGCTGCAGTGGTAGATACCGTACACGTAACAAAAGTCAACGGGAAGTTGACTGGTTGAGGATCAGTCCTAAGAAAATGCCCCTAAGGGCAAACTTTTATCCAACCCAATAAAGCGGCGATTGATGAGATCTCAGCCATTGGAATTTTGTGGCATCCTACCGTCAGGAATTCAGGAGCAACACTGGTCACCCGGAAGCCCAGTAAGCTGAAGTTACAGGAACTGCATCCCTTAGGTAGCTGACTTTGCAAAAAGTCATAACATTTTTTGGCAACCTCAATTGGGACCTCAATCCCCTTAGAGGTTTCTATGCTGCTAGTCCTTTCATTCCAGCGCAGGTAAGCCAGGTTTGGATCTTCCGGGTTGTACAGTGATCCTTTGTTAATCACATCGCTGCGCCAGGCATCTAAGGCTACTGCAAAAAGTTTGGACAATAAGGCCAGTCTTTTCTTTTCCACATCAGCCTCTTTCTTAGCCCTTGCCTTATTGAGCTCGGCAATCGCAGCTAATGAAGGATGATTCAAGACTTTCAGCAACTTGTGGTCAGGTGTAACCTCTAGTTCGGAAACAAAAGTTCTTAGCCTGGATATAATCGCATCGATCTCCTGCTGAAGGGACCGACGCCGTGGATACCTTTCAAAAGTGCTGAGCAACTGCTGAATTTCAGAGATCCAGTCTTCGATATTTTTGCGGATAAAGGAGTCTTCGAAAGCCGGATCTGAGGATAGCGGAACATGTTTTACAAAAATAATTTTCAAGTGAGAGATTGCTGAGCGTACCCTGGATTTGTGTTTACCGGTTGAGTTGCTGTAGCCTTCGGTCGTAAAAAAGACCCTTTCTCCGTCGAGGGTAGCGATCGGAAAGTGGCTGCCATAGCTGTAGATGGTGGCTCCGGTGAAAAAAAGATTGCTGGCATGTCCTGCGTCACTCAGCTGATGGGCCCAGGCATGTGCACATTTGTGGTGGTCGGCATAGTTTCTCGAATTGGATCTCATGGTGAAAAAGGATTAATGAAACATTTAATTATTTCACGGCCTGGCGGCTTACAAAGCTGGAAAGGGCAAGGTGGAGCGCTTAAAATTGCGGAGGCTCCAGAATGGAAACCCCATTTTCAGAGACTACCTTGGGCCGCAAAGCGGCTGAATCCCAAAGCTGAAAGACGATCTTAGTGATCTAATTAATGAGCACTGATCCTATACCAGCAGAGCCAATGGAAATACCTCACCAGCATTGATACACCTGTCTTCACCAAAAAATGAGCAGTACTACTTAGCCAGCTTCAACCGGAATCCGGTATCCGCGGCAAGTTCCTTTCGTCTGCCCAGCTCCAGGGCTGAGATCACCGACAGGGCTTTAGCATTCCCGATACCGTTAAATTTCTTCAGCTGCGCTAAGCTCAGTTTAGATAGCCTGGTCAAATCATAGCCAACACTCTTCAGTATCTTTTCGGCCAGGTCAACAGCCGTAACATCAGGCGTACCAGACCCGATCAGCATCGCCAGCAGTTCCGCATCCGACAAAGCCTGCTGTCCCTTTGCGATCATCTTTTCACGGGGCCGCTGCTCAGGTTCCCAGCTTTTGATTCCTTTTGAACGAACATCGGCCTGAACCCCGGCTTCAGTCTCCTTTTTATAAATCACATTGGCAAAAAGCATGGAAAAGCTTTCGATCAGGAAATGGAAGTCTTGTTCGAACACTACAATAGTTGTAGACTTGAAGGTCTTGTCTGCCTGCATGTCGCTTCGCGTGATACGGATGTAATCACTGTTGTTTGCTGCCTTATTAAAGTCGAGGAAATAATGCCTGGTCCCTGATCCAAAGGACTCTCGTTGTAAATGCTGTATTTTCATCATCAGAGATTTAGACCACAAACCTCCACAACCAGCATTACCCAAAAAGGAAATTACCCGTGTAAAAACGGCTTTACCCGGGTAAGCTAAATATTCTATCCCCGACATTAACACTAAAGCTGTTTATTGTATAATTTAGTCAGGACTTATTCATAAAAGCTAAAACAAATGGACTCATCCCCCCAAGCCTAGCTATGCCTGGACTGCAGCTTACCGGTCATCGGCAGGGTCGACAAACGCTACTGCAATGACAGCTGCCGTACCCATTACAACAACCTCAAAAAGCAGGCTAATGCTACAGTCAGCCCAGCTTTTCTAAAATCCATCCCTAAAATCATCCAGAGCAATTACCAGATCTTAAAAGAGCTCAATCAAAACAGCCCGACCAAAATAAAAAAGACACAACTGGAAAAGCTGGGCTTCAATTTCCAATACCTCACCAGCTGTTATACCACAGCAAAAGGTGATGCCTACCGGTTCTGCTTTGATCAGGGTTACCTGAAGATCAAAGAGGGAATAGTCCTGCACGTACAGCAGGACAGCCAGGTGGTGTGCTGAACCGGTCCGAATAAGAGCGCCGTGTATTTGGGCAAATATACGGCGAAAAAGGTCCGGCAAGACCGGACCAGAATAATCAAGCTCAGGAAGACTCTTGGATCTCGGATAACATATCCAGTAACCCGATCAGACTCCAATGGTCAATCTCTGAGTCAGAAATAATCTCATGCAAGTATTTTCCCTTTACATCATTAAAAGAAGTCTGGAATAAAATTTCTCCTTTACCGTCCAGTCCTATACTGTCCATGTAGCACGCGACATCTTCACGGAAAGGATTATAGCTGAAAGCTGAAATTGGTACAGGCTTACAAATACGCGTCAGCTGTGCCATAATATTTTCGGATATCTCCTGTTCAAAGTCAGCCAGTAAGGCTTTCAAATGTTCTATATTTTTCATGATTTTAATTGTCTGAGTGAAATTGACTAGGTGTATTACCCTCTACCAGTCTTAGGGCCTCTTCAATTTTTGGCAACATAGCCCTCGGCCATTCCAGATCAACAGGAGTCAGAACACGAATTAATTCCTTCAGATTGAAGGCGTTCAGCTCGATACTGGCCAGCTGCCCAGTCACCTTAATATTCCTGCCAATCTCCTGTACCACCTGTTTTTTTGGCGAAGGGCTAAAGATCAGTTCCACCGCTATCGTGAACTTCGGATTGGGATGCTCAATCACTTTCACATAAGTGCTGATCGCATGATTGGTATACAAAGCCAGATAGTTCTCAAACAGCTGATCTGAAAAGACCTTGCTACTGCTATGCAGTTTAGAGCCATACCTTTTAATCTTGGCTTCCACCTGAACAATCAGGGACAGCCAGTAATCAAAGCTCATAAAGCCACTATCCCAGTGTTTGCGGTTGCGGGCCTCATTCTCACGGGTCGAAGCAGAGAATTCAGCGATAAAATCAATCAATTTAGGCATGGCCTCAGGAAAGAGGTTATGGATCAGGACAGCTTTGTCCAGATTAGTCATTTCTCGTAACGTTTTCATTCTAATTGAATTTTAGAGGATTTAAAAAGTTTTTTCTTTGGTAAGCAATGATGCCCCCGAAGGGGCATATCTGTTAAGCGGCTTTGGTCTTTTTGCGCTTAGTAGAAACGGCTTCAGCGCTTTCTGCAGGCTCCGGAGACTCCGAAGGTTCCTCAGTTTTAGGAAGTACTTCCAGCCCAAAGACGTTGATCTCCACAGAAGTTCGCTTTTCACCTTTGGATTCAAAGGTGCTTGTGGAGAGTTTTCCCTCGATGCTGAACTTTGTGCCTTTAGTGACAATGTTTTCTACCAGCTCTACTTTCTCATTCCAGAAAGCAAGGGTAAACCAGTTGACTTTTTCTACTACAGCGCCATCCTTTTTGTAGGATTCGTTTACTGCGACGCTCACTTTAGCAACTTTATTACCGGTTTCAAAATTTGTGATTTCCGGGTCTTTACCTGCGAATCCAGTAAGGATTACTTTGTTTTTTTGATTTTTCATGACTCTTGAATTTTGTTTTTAATTGCAAGGTTTTCAGCAGCAGAAATGACCTGTCAAGATGAATGTGGAATAGATAATGAAGCGAAGCGAATGCTTTATGCCGCAAAAGCGTCTTTACTGGGAAAAAAGCATTTATGCGCTACCTTCGCATACTTAAAAACAATCACAGGAGTGCTAAATGAAACAACACAATCCGGGATTGCAGAAAAATCCCTTATCCGATTGCAATAACAAACCGTATCATTTGCCGGAACAAAACGAGCTACCAGGATGGCAGTGAAAAGGCAGCTAAGTGGGCTTTACCCGCAGAAATGTGGAATTTGTAGAATCGGGAATTTAACTATAGAAGACAAATGAAGTATCTTTGAAAGATGCAACCAGAGCTTAATCAGCAAAAAGTCAATACGGAATGGGAGTCTGAGCATTTTGACCTGCTTAAAAAGGAACAGGTTAATGAGGCCATTGCTTTAAAGTTGCAGCGCTTGCCGAAATCTTTATACCGTTACCGGTCCCTGCTGAGTGGCTACGACCTGGAAAACATTAAAAATCAGCAGTTTTACCTGGCACATCCAGATGAGATGAATGATCCTTATGAATCTGCTTTCACCTGGGATTACAGGAAGCTATCCGACGATGTTTTGAAGGACGACAGGATCTGGGAAATGAAAAGAGGTTTTTACGGCACCTTGTCCGAAGCTGAAATCAGCAGGATACGCGGTGCAAAAGATTCACAGCAGGAAATATTAAAAATTGTCGAAGAAAAAAATCCGAATTCCGTAGGTCTGACGTTAATGGACAGTTTGCTGACCCAACTGGCGGAGGAGCAGGGAAAAATGATGCAGCAAAAACTGGAAAAGCAGGTTAAAGATGGCATCAAATTTTGCTGTTTCAGTTCCAGAAATGATTCCATTTTAATGTGGTCTCATTATGCCAACCAGCATAAAGGCATATGTGTGGAATACAATTTTGACCAGTACCATTTAAAGAATTCGCTGTATCCCGTGCATTACTCAGAGCAAGTGACCGACATCGGCAGCTACCTGGTTAGAAAGGAACCAAGTATGATTGTACCAGTATTGGCTGTCGTGCAAAAAGCGCTGGACTGGCAGTATGAAAAGGAATGGCGGCTGGCAATAACACATGGGATCATGGATAAAAATTTCATCTACAGTCCCAGACCCGTTGCCATATACATGGGCGCAAGAATTGCAGCTGAGGACAGGGAAAAGGTCATGGCGCTTTGCTCAGAGCTGGGTATTCCAACCGTACAAATGACCAAGGACCTGCAAGCCTTCAGGATCTCTCCGGCATGATGACCCATAAAAAAGCCCGAAAAACTGATCAGAAATATTTACCCTCATACTTCACTTCAAGCGCTTCGGCCTCCCCAAAACGCTCCAGGTTGACGTAAAAAGAATAAAGTGTATCAACTGTTTGCCTGAACAAACTCGTGTTGTAAATGCCGAGGGTCTCTGCCAGTTTTAAAGCAGCCCGCTGGTTGGTAATCGCTTCTTCAAACTTTTCGTCTACAAAAAGATTAATCGCCAGATTATTGATCAGCGACAGCAATTGAGCATCATTTCTTTGCGCCTTATCCAGGCGAAAATGCATCTGAATCGCCAATCTGAACTGACCGGAAGCTTTATCAAGATTGCCAGCACGCTGGTGCGCAAGGCCCATCGCATTGCTCGTAGCTACAACAGAGGGGTCGAGCGATAGCTTATACAATTTTCTGATCTCCATCATTTCCTTCATCAATGCCAGTACATCATCAAACCTGTACATCTGCGAATAAATAATTGTCAGATTGGTCATCGCGGTCAATAGCGGCTGTACAGCCGCTGGCAAATTCCGTTTGAAAACAGCGATTGCGGAAAGACTAACGTCAATACCCTGCTGATCAGCACCCTGTTTAAAAAGAGCCATAGCAAAATTCAAACGAATCACGCCCAGAAATGGATCTGCAGCGTTCAGATAAGCTGCAGCCCTTTCTTCCAGATCGTTCCATTTCAGGAAGCCTTCGTCGTCTGCGATCAACAGGTTATTTACATACCATACTTCGTTTTCCAAACGAAGCAATGGCTGGTACAGATTCTGCCGGTAGGGCTCTTTGATGGCATTGAGTACGGACAACCCATATTTATAAAACCTCAGTGAGGTTGAGACATTGTTTTTGTAACCATCTTCAAATCTGCGAATCAGCCAGCTGATCATGAACATACTGCTTTGAAAGGGCAAGGGCTCTTTTCGTTGCCTGTAAATGCTGGTCTCCTGGACCAGACGGTGAATGCGGATCTTATTTTTTTCACGCTCCAGCCAGCCTTTCTTCTCTAACTGCGTGATGGTATTGAGATAGAATGGCGTATTTTCCTTTTTGAAATTGTTCCCCGCCATCTCGATGAGGTCATTGATGTCAACTTCTGTGGGGAGCAAGGCCAAAAAATCAAGCAGGTATTGCTCCTCACCTGTCAGCCCGGATAACTTAAAGGTACTTTCCAGGAAAGAGAATAACTGAACATTTCCATTCGAGTTCTGGACCTCAATATCAATTTCCAGGTCCAGATCATCCAGCTGCTGCGCTTCAAAATAACGTAAGAATGCAGTGAGATCAAGATCCAGGCTACTTTGGATCGTTTTTGCAGCAAGCTCAATCAGTAAAATGTTGTAATCCACCAGACTGAAAAACTGCTGCAGTTCCGCGATCTGTACCGGCCCCTCAACGATCTTTTCAAATAAGATTCTTGCCTGGTCAAAGTTCAGCCTGGAAAGCTTTTGCGTAAAAAGGTGCTTTAGGAGCATCCTGGAACTCGCCAGGATCTTCCAGTTGCGCAAGCCGCATAACTGAGCAAGCAAGCTTTCATCGTTGTCGCAGTTGTCAATAATCAAAATATTATTGCCCTTAATGGTGTTAAGCTTTTGCAAGATGCTGGATAATGCGGACGGACCCACCAGTTCTGTGATATTAATACCAAGCGCTGTGCAAAGCCCTTCATGAAGCTGAAGGCATTCTGCCAAATTCATTTCCGCGTCAAGCCAAAGTACATGATCATAATGATCATAGAATTCATGCAGGTAAAGCTTGAGCAGCGTTGACTTTCCTATTCCTCCGGGACCAGTTACTGCAACTTGACGCCTTTCATTCAGCAGTTGATCAATCGCAAACGTGTCTTTTGTCCGACGGGCCAAATCAGCAACATGCAGGACAGGACCAACAGTCAGATCTTTCGGTAAATCAGGAATTTTAAGGTGGTCGTCAACCTTCTGGTCCAACTTTTCCAGTCTTTCCGCATGAAAAAGTTGCTCAGTTTTCAAACTCTCGATCTTCTGATGAATGGAGTCCAGTTCAGACCGGAAAAGCGTGGTGATACGCTCATCTATGCGACTTGAGAATTCCGTGTCTGTTTCTTCCAGAAGAAGACGCAGCGATTGGCTGCTGAGTGCACGGTCATGTACAGCAGCATGCTGAGAGCATCGGTAAATTTCAGACAGTAATACCTTCATTAAGACATTCTCGGGTCTGCCCTGAAATGCCTTGTGTCTGAGCAGCTGCAGGATTTCAGCAACTAAAATACCAATAGAAACTTCAGGAGCCTTCTCCATAAAACACCAGCGAATGGCAGCAGTGAAAGCGCAGAGCTGCTGTTCATTCAACTCATCTTTCAGTTGCTGATAAGCAGCCTTGACAAGCACCGAACGTTCCGGGGCCTTATTACCGGCAGATTCAAGTTTGCTCCGCTGAGCACGGTTTAACTCCTCCAGCAAAATAGCACCAACACGTCTGCAGCATTTCTCCAGCAGTTCCCCCTCAGCCAGCGGAAACCCTGATATCCAGCTTTGCAAGAGTTTTTCATTTTTTGAAACTCCAGTATTGGTCTCAAAAACAAAGCCCAACCCTGGATTATTTGGACTTTCTTTCAGATAATTGAGGAAGAAAATATACAGCGCCTTTCGAATCTCCTTTGAATTTAAACTGAAAGAACTGCTATAGCATTTCAGTTGAGTGAATACCAGCTTATTACCAGATTCTCGAATATCATCTCCAACTTCAGAATGAAGGACCGTATCACTGCCATTTATAAAGTTTTCCACCCACTTTTTGAGCAAACTCAGGTACTGAAAATAAAACCCACGGTTAGTTGCAATCGCATCGCGATTTGAAGAAACAAGATTGAGGGCATTCTGATCCATAGCGTCAATTACAATAAAGCCTGAAATGAGAATGCCGGAAATAAGAAGGGCATTTGTTCAGCCATGAGGCTAAGATAAGTTTTGTTTCCCCAATAAAAAAGGATCTGCCACGCAGATCCCTTTCTCCCAAAACACCCGTTAATTACTTAGCTTTCTTTTTCTCTGTAACCTCAGCACGGATGTCCTGTGCCAATGTTTTTAAATCCTGCATCGCCTTACGGAGCCTGGTACCTGCCGCGCTGTTACCAGCACTGTAAAATTTCTCTGCATCCGCTTCAGCAGCCGCTAAAACTTCTTTTACTTTCTCGAATTTTTCCATTTTATAAGTTTTTAATAAAGGTGGCGAATTTATTCATTTTTTGTTTAAAATCAGGATCCCATCCAGCATCCAAACTTACCTAATTTGCTATGACAAGCAACTTTGCAGGATGCTAACCACTGTATCTATCATCACCAAATTCATAGCAGGAATTCAGTAAATCCTTCCCGAAGATACTTAGTCCAAGTGGACCATTCTGGTAGACTAGCTCTATCTGAATTAAGTACAGCTTCAGCTCATTTATCTCTCCCATCACAAAATCAAACCCTATGTTACGCCAAAGTTGCTGCTCTGCCTTCATCTTGTCCTTTTCCAAACCTTTTTTCCAAAGACTTAACGCCATTGAAGCCAGGTCGATGTCTACGTTATAAAACCTGCAATGATAAACACCAGACGACGGATCAGCACTAAGTTCAGACCGGCAGTGTCTCATTACTTCCCTAATCCGAATATCCAGGTATTTTAACCGAACCTCAAATCCAGTCTCCTCATCTTCCATACCCAGATCACATACGATCTGCTGAAATGTTAAAGCTAACGCTGACATTTTATCTTGGTTTACGTTTAGACTTCCCCGGATCAACAATCTTATCCTCCCGCAACAGCTTACGGCGTAAGCGGCGCAACGCGCCATCCGAAAGTAGCAGAAAAGTAGCCACCTCCGCATCGGTCAGGATTTGACCTGCAGGAAGCAAATGCGGGAACCGCAGGTAAAATTCCTCCACACGGTCGATCCCCTTTTTATGCAAAGACACCAGGTGCTGCATTTCCCGGATCCGAAACTCAACCGTAATTAAAGCCGCCAGCTCCTGTGCAGCCGGAAACAAACGATATACCTCTTCCATCTGCTCAAAAGTGATGTACAAACCCGAAGTACCCGCAACCGCCTCTACATAAAACTCAGAGCGAAGCTCCTTCATAAACTCCGGACCCGCTTTGATGTCATTCTCCCCGAACATAAAGATCGTCTGCTTATCACCCCGTTTATCAAATACCGAAGCAATGATGTGACCCTTATCTATAAACAGTGCCATGTCTACCTTGTCACCAATATCGGTCAGCATCGTCTTCCTTTTATACTCAAAAATTTGCCCCCTCATCACCTCATGCAAATGTAGCCCCAAAGCCGGGTCCTGCTCCTTAACCGAATTCAACCCGGCGATCATCTTCTTTAAAATTGAATCTATACTATTCATTAATCTATAAAAACCTAATTCAAACTAAACTTTATTTAACCCTCCCCGATTCTATCCCAGAATACTCATGACAAAACTTTCATAATAAGATTGCAGCCGTCCATCCAGACCTGGCTGCAATCGAAACCTAAATTTCAATTCAAAAAAAATGAACTGATTTGGACGGGCTAACCAGACCCATCCACACTATTAACTATGGTAGTTTCTTATTTATTGATCGTTATTTTATGATCCGACAGCCTAAACCTCTTTGGCGTAAAACCAGTCTTCTTTTTAAAGCAGCGGCTGAAATAGCCGGGATCACTGCAACCTATTTCATAAGCAATCCTTTTTGCAGACCAGTCCGTTGTCATCAACAGCCTGACCGCTTCATTATGGATCTTATCCTGAATCAGTTCATAGGTGGTCTTTTGAAGCCAGATCAGACAATACTGGTTCAAGGTATATTCCTTAATCAAGAGCTTTTCTGCATAAAATGAAGGACTGCGTTCAACCCGGAAAAATTTATTGATCAGGCCAACCAGATCTATTAGCAACTGTAACCTTTCGGGTATACTGTGTACCTCCAATTTCTCGCGGGTTTCAAAAGTTAAATTCACATTTGCCATTGGAATATATTTTGTTTTTAAGGGTAATGAAACTCTCATTAGCTTTATTTATTATTGTTTTGTGCTTGTATTCTCCTAATGGTTACATCAGTATATCTATTTTTCTAAAAAGAATAAAGGCCCCATCACCATATCATCACCAAGGTTATTTCTCCACTGAAAAGGCATAAATGGACGTCGTTTTATACACTTCTCCAGGCCGAAGTATTGTAGAAGGGAAATTCGGATGGTTTGGACTGTCAGGAAAATGCTGGGTTTCCAAACAGAATGCCGTTCTAAAATTATCCGGTCCGGTCCGCAGTTTATTCTTGCCCTGCATAAAGTTGCCAGAGTAAAACTGTAAACCCGGTTCCTCTGTATAAATTTCCATCCTAATACCCGAAGATTCCCCCGTCACCCTTGCAGCAGGCATCATTTTACTTTTGTTGAGTACGTAGTTATGATCGTAGCCTTTGCCAGACCTCAACTGCTCATTGTCTTCATTAATTCTCGCACCAATCTTCTGCGAGATCCTGAAATCAAAAGGTGTACCTTTGACAGCAGCAAGTTCCCCATTGGTAATTAGCGTCAAGTCAACCGGGGTATATTTATTTGCATTGATCATCAGGGAGTGATTTAAAATACTTCCCGATCCATTAAGATTAAAAAAAGCATGATTAGTTAGATTAATCACTGTAGGCTGATCGGTTGTGGCATAATAATTCAATTCCAACTGGTTGTCATTGGTTAATGAATACGTTACTTTTACCAATAGGTTTCCAGGAAAACCTTCCTCTCCATCTTTAGAACGATAGCTCAAAACCAGGACTGAATCATTCAGTTTTGCAGCAGTCCAGACTTTATATTGAAAGCCTTGCTTTCCGCCATGTAATGCATTGATTCCATTATTAAGGCTGATATGGTAATCCTTTCCATCAATACAAAAATTTCCACCAGCAATCCGGTTAGCATAACGTCCTATTGTCGCACCGAAATAAGGTTCTGTACTATTGATGTATCCATCGAGGCCATCAAAACCAGCCACTACATCAACCGGCACCCCATTTTGATCAGGCACAACTAAGGAAACCAGTCTGCCACCATAATTGGTAATTGCAGCCTGCATACCATGATCATTCTTTAAGACAAAAAGATCAGTATGTTTACCATCAACATCATGCTGAAAGTTCTCTGAGGGTGGAATTAAGACCATATCTTCATTGTCGTTTAGTTTACAGGCGGTGATAAACAGTACCAGACTAATAAGTATTAACTTCTTTAATTTCATTTTCGAAGGATTAAATGATCAGCATTAATAGAAAAAAGCAGGACTTATTTTTCTACGCAACGTTTTCAATGCATCGTACTTCAGCTGACGTACCCGTTCCTTACTCAGGTTAAACAGCTTCGCAATGTCCTCTAACTCCAATGCAACCTCACATCCAATCCCGAATGCCAGCTCTATGATCATTTTTTCCCGCTCATTTAGTACGGTTAATGCATCCTTTAATACGGAGGTCAATGAAGCACTGACCAAAAAATGATCCGGAGCCAGTGCAGCGGTATCCGCAAATACATCAAGTAATGTCCCCCCAATTTCTCCATCTATTTCCTTATCCAGGGAAACCGCCCAGCCCGAATGACTTAGATAATCTTTTACCGTCTCTTCCTGTACTTCCATTTGAATAGAAATCTCTGCTGTAGTGGGTTCCCGTTCCAGCTGCTGCTCCAGTTTTTCAGTCAGCTGATTAATTTTTAATATGGCATTGATCTGATTGGCAGGCAGACGTACTATCCTGCGCTTATCCGCTACCGCAGTGATGATACTTTGCCTGATCCACCATACCGCAAAGGAGATAAACTTAAATCCCCTGGTCGCATCAAAACGCCTTACGGCTTTGATCAAACCCAGGTTTCCCTCATTTATTAAGTCCTCTAAAGTCATTCCCTGGTTCTGGTACTTTTTGGCTACCGAAACGACAAAGCGCAGGTTTGCTTTAACCAGTATATCCAAAGCCGCCAGATCCCCGCTTTTGATCTTTTCACTCAATACTACCTCATCTTCTATTTGAAGTAAGGGGATATGTGAAATCTCGCTTAGGTACCTGTCCAATATATCCGTATGTTTGGTCAGAGACCGGTCAATTACTAAGGCTCTCATGGCTTCCTTTTGGTTAATATGGTGAAAAAGGAAACATGGCCGCTTTCGCGGCTCATGTCCCAATCATAAAAAAACAGCTCTTTACTTGTGGTCATCAATCCCCTTCTGGAACATTGTTTTTTCCTTCTCACTAATATTAGCCCCAAATTTCTCCAGGTATGCCGAAGCTACCAGAACATACTCCTTCCAGTTCTGCGTGTTATAATAATCTACTGTTTTAGCGCGTAGCAGAATTTCTTCACCAGCCGCGCCATAACCCGAAACCGCTTTTCCAATTTCGTCCCAGCTGGCCTTTTTCTGCATCAGTGGCTCCATCTCACCTTTAAAGATCATATTCATCATTGCAACCGTATATTTGCGGTCACCCATTACTTTTTTGAAAGCAATTGAATCAGAGGCCATCAAAGCGAAACCAGCGTCCTTCGTGCTTTTGGTAAAAGAAACCACAGTGTTGGCATCATCCTCAGAAATCGGAGCTTTCAGCATAGCGTATACAACGCATAATCCAGAACCGTTTGAAAAGCAAAACCCCGGATCACCGGAGGAAGCAATTTTCCGGAAGCAAAATCCGGGTGGACCATCGCCAGTTCCTGGCGCCTCCTCCCCGTATGGCGGCAAAATTCCTGAATGGTGAACCGAGTATACCCAAACAAATCCACTTTCAGCCTTCTGGAAATGAACACAATAAAATCCTGCACAATCCCAGACTGGTTGCCAAAGGAACGCTGAATATCCTTGATGTTATCCGCAACCGCCCGGTCGATCCGGCTAATCATTTGATGATCCATAATAGATGTTTATAGTAAAAATTAAAACAAGAAAGGGTGCCCGGCACAGCCAGACACCCTAAAAAAACTAACCAAAATCGGGACTACTCACGTCGGTATCCTCTACCGGCCAAAACTGGCTGCCTATGGATCACCAGTACCAAGATGAAAAGAACTCATGAACACACGTGATCACAAGAGTTGGTACCTGCTGCTCTTTAATTTCCGGTTGTCACACCGGATAATGCTTTATCCCCCTAGTCAAAGATCGATCCGGCACACCTGTGCCCATTTATTTTTACCTGTTTGCTACCGGCAGACAGGATATGCAGTTACCGGAAGCAGAAATTGCTTCCAGAGATTTTCTGTTAATACAAGATTTGAGGGCCCTACCATTATCAGTACCCGGGAACAGTAATCCCCCGGCGGACCCAGGGCGCCTGAAAGCTAAAGTGCCGCTCTCAGTGAGTGCTTTTCCAGCCCCATGGGACACGGACACTTTAAACGAACAGGTTAAATCCTCTAGATTCATGAACACAAAACAAGGCTTTGAATACAAGCAAAAACAGGGGCTATTCCCCAGCCCCTGTTAGCCCCCTAGTGATAAAATGGCATAACAAGGCCATTTTCGGCTAAAAGAAAATTGAAAAAAATCAAAAAAAAGAACGAGGTGGTCAAAATGACTACCCCAGATAAGGTAGAATCACTTATCTTAGCGCCAGATAAAATATTAGTATAGCGATAGCTATTTATCAGGGGACTTGAAAAACCGCTAATTCTTCAATGACGTACCCAGATGATAGACTGATCGCCCACGCTATAAAGCGTGGGCCGGTTTATTCATGTGCGTCAGGGCTTAGCGGTTCCGTCAAGTGCGTGATGACAACCGTGTCCCACGCTTTATACTTTTTGATAAATTGCTACGCTATACTTTTGAGGGGAAGTATACCATGAAAAACAAAACTAAAAAGACCAGCAACATCAGCTATAAGCATCACCACCGGAACGCTAAAACAGCTTTCCAAACATTTCGTAATTATAGCTTGACAGACACCAATTAAATCTATAAATTCAACATATCTAAAGAGGCGCTCAGCTAGACATGCAAAAAAAGGGGAATTTGTATAAAGATATAGCTACACTACATGCAGATGAGGCATTCGTCTCCAAATGCAGAAGTATGGGACTGAATACACTGGAAGACGTCATGAAAAAAGGCCCTTCCCGGTTAAGAAAAAAACCAGAATTTAACATATTATGGTATACTGACATGCTCAGCCTGCTCGATGAGCAAGGCCTGCTGGAAGACTACGAGAAGCTACAATAAAAAAGCATCAATATAAGACCAAACTAAGCAGGCTTAAAGGACTTCACCTGGAACAGTTCATCCAGCCATTCAATAAAATCAAGAAATACCAGGTACATCTTATAAGCGGTAGAAAACTTCACATCCTCATACTCCCGCTTCAGACTTTTCTCAGAAATGAGCAAAGCCTTACTCGTATAAAAATGCCTGGAAACAAAACGGTACAAACCCGCCAGACTGTCCGGCACCAGCAAGCCTTTTTCCACCTGCAGCTTTAAAAATAAAGAAATCTGCGGAACCGTGAAACCCGATAAGATTCTGGAAGCCTCCCTCATATCCATCTCATCCTGATGTGCCATCTTACGCAAAGCAATCAGCTCCTGCAGATACTCCTTTTTCTGACGGCAAAACATCAGCAAATCCTGCTTTAAAGAAGAATGATTAGAAAATGCAGGAGAACCCGAAGCCACCACCCCAGAACTGATCTCCTCATTCTGATGCACCAGCCGTTCCACCTGCTCTTGCAGGCCCTCCATCCCATCCAGCATATCCTGCCAGCAGCGGACAATGTAAACATAGAAAGCAGGCTTATTGAAATTATAACTGATCAGCAGTTCCACCAGCCTTTGCTGCGTCAAACCCTGCTCAGAAAGCACCGCCTTCATCAATTTCGTGTAATACTCATAATCAACCGGAGAAAACCCCTTAGATCTGTTCACACCCCAAAGGGTCGTCAACAATAAAGCTCTTAACCGCTCATCAATACCAGCATCAATCAAATGCCCGTTCATTTCAACGACCATCAAGCGAAAAGCAGGCCTCAACTCAAACAACTGATAAGTAGTCATTCTTAAACTCTTATCAAACAAATTCACATACTTCAAAGCCGCATATCCCAGCAGATCCTGAAAGCACGCTAAAGTGAGCAAATAATGCGAACGGATAAGCCGCCCATTAGAATTCGAAGCCCAAACCTTGCGACCCCTGTGCAAATACCCATTCACCTGATCGCTCAGCTCAGTCAAATGCTGTCGCATACTCAACATCCAGTTACGCCGAACCGGAAAAGGATCAACACCCATCAGATGCTCAGACATCAGCAGCCGTAACTCACAAGAAGAATCATGAAGGAATTTCTTCCAACGCTCAAAATCACTAAGACAAAAATCACCTGAAGCCATAGCTTCAGGTGAAATAGAACAAGAAACAAAAAGATGTAATCTTCGATAATATGTATTCATAGGCATGAGATGATTAGTCATTGTTAAACCACTGTAAATTTCAGAAGAATTCTGAGTACTTCGTCTGGACAATTGTTCGCAGGAGTATATTAAAGTTCATCTGTTATACGCCTCTAATAATCCCCACCTTCTTACCCTCCCTAAATTCCTCAATCAGCTCTGTGATATATCTTTCAGATAGCTGCTCATAAATTTTAATGCTGGTTTCATCCTGGCATTCTATGATCAACGTTGGATTTCTTTTATCTTTTTGATCCATTATAAAATTTTCAAATCACTTAACTGGTACATTAAATTCCAACTCTGAGGCTGGCAAACACTCCTTGTCCGTACAGACCATAAAGGAAACCTTGCCCTTGACTACCGTAACGGATTTGTTGAGCTTAATTCTTTGTTGAAAAACAACAGAACGCTCAAGATAGAACACATCCATCTCGAAAACCTCTTCATATTTTTTGATGGCCTTAGGTTCAGTAACCTTTCCAATCAAAGCATACTCCTTACTTGGAGCAAACTTGAATTCAGTCTTCTCTGGCCCGCCATCCTTTTGACCGGTAGAATAAATATGCCAACCGTTGTCAATCGTTGCTTTCAAAAAAATGATGGCCTCTGTGGAGGATACTTTCTTTGCTGCATAGCTCCAGGCAACCGGTTTTTGAATTTGTGCATTAGCAGATACAGCTATTAACCCTATCTGCAATCGCCTGGTAATACCGCAATTCAGCCACTTCCATGGACTCAGCCGAATCCACCTCCAAGCGGTCATCAAAAGAAGCATACCAGGCTTCAAACTCTTTTTTTTCCTCCTCAGAGATGGTTCCCTCCTGCCATTTTTGAGCCAGGAAATCTATACGTTCAGGTTGATTTGGATCTTTCATTAGGGTTGTTTTAATAGCTAGTCAAAGCAAATCCAAACAACCCCACCTTTTTTGAAAAGAAATATTTACATAAAATTAAAAATCCCAGTTTCCAACCCTCTAAAATTTAGCAGCATCCACATGAATACAAGCCTATAAACCCCAGAAATCGGCAATTTCAGTAAATCTTCCAAGCCAATGGTGAGGATCTCGTAAATATGGATTAATTTAGTTTCCAGTTAACGACATCTTTTAATGACCAAATATTTCTCTTACATCGATACGGCTTTAAGGATCATCTACATCAACAAAACCTCAGACATCGTGGAGTCGGAGAAAAAGAGAATTTCAGATTTCCTGGCCAACGCCGATACTTCCTCCCACGTCAAGATGGAGATGCTGCAGAGAATGCTCGAAGCGCAGTTAAAAGAGAACCCAAAAATAATGGAGGCAGTTATACATGAATTCCACCATTATCTGCAAAGCTTATTTTACCCCTGCCTGTACTACCTCAACTGGCTGGAATTTGACAACCTCATGCAATTACGCCAGCAGCTAAAATCCAGTGAAGAAGCAAGCTATGTTATCAAAGACATCAGAATGAATGGGAAATTTGCAGTGAATTACCTCTATACCTCCTACAGATTCCAGTTGTACTGGGAGAACGACCAGCTCAGGATGACAGACTGGACGCCAAAGAGCCCGGAAAACCAGGTATTTTCCCTGAATGACCTTCTGGAAGATGTGACCTCCCTATTCCAGTACAAACTGATCACTCAAAACCCGAATCACGAGGACTATTATAACTGGATCAAAAACCCTGCTAACCGCTGTTATAAAAGACTGTACCTGTTTATGGTCAAACAGGTAGGTAAGAAACACACCTATGACCTGCTGCCAATTTTAGTGCAGGCCGGATTTTCCACCTCAGAACCCATAGGAGGATTTTGCAACTCCGTTACCTTCATCAATTATCACCTCGCCAATTATGAAGATTTTACATCCGGAGAAATTTTTAAAAAGATCATGGACTGGCTGAAGGAAAAGCTGGGTGAAGTCGACATAGACCTCACACAAATGGACAACATTACAGAAACACCGGTCAAGGTCCTGAGCCATGAAAGTATCCGCCAGGTAATTGATTTTGGACGAAATAGCAATGATCTGATGCACTATCCACTGGCTGTACATGCCAGCAAATTCCGCGGCGAACTGAAAAACAATCCCGAACTTCTCCATTACCTGTTCAGCATTGACAGAGAGAAATTTAATTACCTGGAGCGGGAGTTTCAACCCATAGCCATTCGTTACTATTTTCTTGACATGAAAGGGCGCGATTCCATGCTGATGTTTGGTAAGGAATTCCGGGAACAGCATACCCCGGACAAAATACCCTATTCTTTCTACATCAGAGAGATCATGAAAGTAAAAGAGGTAACCCAGGCCATCTTTACACGAGTACAGCAACACATACCTCATAACTGTCACCATGAGAAATGCCCTTACTATGAGATTGGACTATGCAGAAACTGGAATTCCATACCAGCCGCTCATCATAACTGCGGTTTTCCAGCCTGGTTCAGCTACGTCTTTCGCCGCAAGATCAACCTGGAAGCTCTGACGCTTGATAAAGCCGCGGCAGAAACGGACCAGTCAAGCTGGAACGAATACCATCAAAAGGCATTCAAAAAACGGAAGTTCAATTACGTAAAAACCGAAGGGGGATACACCCTATCCATAGGACTTAAGGATTTTGAGCAGGAAGAGAAAAAACACATGTTCCGGGATTTCATTCATTTTCTAACTCAGGAAAATGGAACACCCCATGCCTCACTAGCAGCTACCATCAGTCTGGATTTCTACGGCTTCGACGATGACCTCAGGCCTCTATTTGAAATACCCAGCGCAAAGCAGTGGATGCTGGACACCATGCAGGATACACCGGAGTTTTTAGTGTACATCAATTTCCTGGGCACTGTCGACCATTTATTTATCCTGATCCCCGCTTTTGTAAAACATAAAGTGATCTCGCCTGATACCAAGAACTTTGGGATCAGCATGGATGCAACTGCCCACAAGCAGTTCCTGATAGAGCAGATGCTGGTCGTTTCTGATTTTAAAAGGAAGCACCCAACGGCGAACCAGGAATTATTACTTCAAAACTTTAGCAAATTATTCAATGGAAATCAAAATTGAGAGCAGCCCTGAACTGCTGCAGGAATTACATGAAATGCTGTATGCAGCAGATCCCGAACTGGAGATCGACGAACAGCACGGGCCATCAGAAGGCTATCAGAAAGAACCACTGGTTTCAGCACTGATTTTACTTGCCTCCTCACCTGTAGTGGTTAAACTGATCTCCGCCTTTGTAAAGCTCCGGCAGACCAGAATCAAAGCAGAGGTTCAGAAAGACAAGAACAAAAAGAATGCAGAAAAAGACGTAATGAAATTCTTTATTAAAGAAGAATACAAATGGAAGCAGCTGCAGCTTAAAGAACTGAAAGCTACAGAGAAAACAAAATCCGTCAAAAAGAAGAAGGATTAATAAACCAATACATTAAATTCAAATAAACCTACATTTAAGACCAATGCTATGCTCGGCAAAGAAGAACTGGAATCCATCGGGGTACTCGACTTTCAAATCTATCAGGATTCCCTTCCCGTCAGTGACATCCTGATCGGCAATGGATTCTCCATCAACCTCTGTGAGCGGCTGAAATACGACTCCTTGTGTAACCTGTTTAACGGGACTGCTTCCCAGGAAATCAAAGACATCTTTAAAGGATTTGAGACTACTAATTTTGAGAAGGTACTGGAGGCGCTGTCCAACACCGAAAAGGTGGGCACAATCCTGAAAAGAGATATGAAAGCCATCAGAGCACTTAAAGAGGAACTGAAAGCAGGCCTGATCTCCACCATTCACGCCACCCATCCAAAGGCAGCGGAGATCAAGGATACGATGTTGCGCTCACTGGCCAAAGACTTTGAACCCTTTACCGACATCTACACGACCAATTATGATGTGTTTTTATACAAGATCATCCTGGCCAGCAACATGCTGAAAGAAATGGAACTGGAAAAATTCGAACTGTTCAATGACGGATTCTATGAGGAAATGGGCAACGGCAAACTCGGCTTCATAGATTTTGGCCTGTACCCAAGAAACCTGGTTTACCTTCATGGCGCACTCTTTCTTTTTGCACCCTCAGGCTATACCTTTAAGCTTAAAAAGCTGGACGATGGCATCGAATTCGTTAACCTCATCAAGCAGTACCTGGACCATGATGAATTCCCGGTCTATGTGGCCGAAGGTAAGGCTAATGACAAATGGGAAGCCATCAACAGCAATTACTATTTAAGGACGGCTTACAATAAACTCAAATACCGGGATGCAGAGGTGCTGGTAGCCTACGGCTTTTCATTTTCCAAATCAGATGACCATATTGTCAGCGCCATCAACAGTTCAAGAACCAAACAGCTCATCATTTCCATCCGGCAACGGGATTCGGCAAAGGAAGTTGAAAAGGAACTCAGCAGGCTACGACTGAAATTTCCAAACATTGAAGTGCTGTTTTTTAACTCTGATACGCTATTTACTTTTGATCATCCAAAGAATTACTACGGATAGCCGCCTCACTTCATAAACAGCAGCAGCACTGGAAGAAAATTACCAAAACGTGTACGCAAGGTTTTTAAAGCGCTGGTCATGTGCTTTTCTACCCCCTTCTCAGAGATGTTCAGCTCTGCAGCAATCTCTTTATTGGACAGCTACTGCTCACGGCTCATCCGAAAGACCAGCTGACATTTTTTCGGAAGCGTGTTGATGGAATCCTGGAGCTGCCTTTGCAGCATGTCCAGGTCAAACTGACTATCGGCAGGCTGCGACACTTCCTTAATTCCGGAAGCAAAGGCTTTATTCCGCTGAAATTCACGGGCCCGTTTAGCACGCCTGTTGGATGACCTGAAATTTAACCGCAACCGCAAAGTAATTGTCAAAGCTGATCCGAAGACTGAAGTCTTCCCGGCGAAGCCAAAGGTTTAAGAAAATATCCTGCATCACCTCTTCAGCTTCTTGGAAATCACCCAAACGCTTTCCCGCCACAACCAAAAGCTTGTCCCAGTATTTTTTATAGATCGCATTGAACGCAGCATCATCGCCAGCCCGCAAAAAAGCGGAAAGCTCCTGATCTGAGTACCTGCAGTAGTCTTTCATGAATCCCTAAGTCGTTGTAACTAAGTTACAAAATTGTTCAGCCAATATTAAATAATTAATTTGGGATTACCACCATGCGCAAATTCAATATGCAGTACCAGCATTCTATTCTTCACCAGATTCAGGTTCCTCGTCCCGCTTTTCATACCAGATATGTGCACTCTTTAAATGGTGGTGCCGCTCAGAGAGCTGCTGTAACACATCCTCCTTCTTATAACCCCAGGCGTCAGACAAATAATGCATATGCGGAGCGCCTTCATGTGCTTTTTCAGTCCCGTAAATGCTTTTGTAAGTCCTGAAAAAGCAATGCCACTGATCATCCCTGGAAAAAAAATTAACAATCATTTCCCTTCTTTCAGTCAAAGCTAAGGTAAGCTGGTTTGGTGTAAGCGTAGTCTTCCCACCAGTTAGAATGCTTTGATCTTTCTGCTTAAAAATAAACCTGGGATATTTTGCAGTAAGCAGCTCCTTGGGACGGTGGGAGAATTTGTACATGGAATACCTATAGCCATAGGTATTCCAGGACTGAATAATGAAGGCAAAAAAATCATTGGTACTCATCTCAAAACCCTTCAGCAAGATTTGCTGCGCTTTTTTCTTCGCATCAAACAAGCCTTTCAACGGATCAGGAAGCAGATGATGGATGGCCTGCTGGTAACGCTGCTGCCAATCCATTCTTGCCTTTTCAATGATGATCTTTTCATACTTTGCCGTAAGCGGGAGATTCCGGAGCATCAGCAGGCTTTTATACATTTCCAGCTCCCGGTATTTTTCCATCATGGCATAATAATACGCCGGATTTACATCCACTACATCATCCATATCAAACATGGTGATGAAGCCTCCGGTTGAGGGATCAGGAATTCTGCGAACGGTAATCATTCCAGAATATACGCTTATTTAACCAAGGCGAACACCGCACCTTCGAAAAAACAAAACTATACTGCATTTGGATTATTGATTCCATGCTTTTTCATCCAGGCTACCGGATCCGGAGTTTCCTTTGTCAGGGTCCAGGAATTCAGCAGCCACAATAAGATATTAGTTAGCTTGATCATAATGATCACCGCATCAAAACGATCCTTTTCAGAAATAAACTGGTCTTTTTCTCCGCCAACTAATTTCAGCTTCTGATCACCCGCAGTCTTTCCTATCGTATTGAAAAAATGCTTCTCACTTAAATGAATATATCCGGAGGTCTCCTCATATACCTTAGTAATCCATGGATGATGTTCACTCAGCCTGTTCACCAGAAGCCGATCACTTAACTTTTCTTTACTGCTCCGCTCTTTAAATGTCCTGATAGACTTGCCATCTATAAAGCCCCTTGCCAGCTCATGCGGATCATCAACCAAAAATGCAGCATAAAAACGCAGCGAGTTATCCAGCTGCAGCCTGACCAAAGGAGCAGCACAGATAAAATTATGTTCACGGATCATGGTTGTGAACCCTCCTATCAGCGACATGGAACGCTTGGAGGCACTAATGGCCAGCAGATCTAGCGGGTACATTTTCGCCTCGTCAGCAGACAGAAATGACATGGTTACCGTCAGATGTATCTTACTTTGCTCCTCAAGCCTTTCTAACGCCTCCTCAAGCGTTAAGGTGATGTATTCGTCCTGTTCCGTCATTTAATTTATTAATCGTCCAGGATTGCAGACGACATTTTAAGCTTCAGATCAAACAAAGACTCATTGGTCAGAATGCTGTAATTCTGTTCTGCAGCACCGATTTTTTCTTTTAAAATGATCCTGGTCTCAGTCGAATCATGATCTTCTACCACGCTTATCGATGAAACCGCAATAACCGCCTTAGATCCATCAGCAGCTTTAACTTCTATAAAACCCTTCATAAAATTATTTGATTAGAACACAAAGAAAAGTAAAATATCAGCCCAAAACCAGATTGTTCAAAACTAAACAGGCATCAATCCTGCAGGGTCATATGTATTTCCGGAAAGCAGAGACAGTTTGATAAATCCCGTACGCAATCAGGATCTTCCCAAGAATAAATACGATCCCGCCCGTAATGCCCCCTTGAACAGCACCGTGTCTGGTGAGTTCGTTAAAGCCAGTTGGCAGCCAGAAATAATTGATGAATCCTGACCAGAAGCGGGCATCATTGTAGATGAAATTCCAGCTATCCGCCCAGAAGAAGCCAAAACCATATATCGAGATGTTAAAAATTGAATAGCAGATTAATCCGCAGGCCATTGTAAACCCCATCCCCCAAACCCAGTCCGATCCGTAGTTATTGGAAATCCGGTTCAACTTTAGCATGGACCAGTCCGCGAATTGCCTGACCTTTACTGTCTTTGCATACAGTTTCATCTCGATTTTGTTGTAGTTTAAAGCCGATATGGTGTTATTGATCCTCCTGGCCTCATGTTTTAACAGCCTTGCCGTATTGCGGTCAGCAATAGCTGACTGAAGCGAGTTATTGTCCTGAATATTTCCAGTAACCACCGTCCCGTTGAAAGTTATTTTATTGACATAAACATTCCTGATGTCAAGCAAGCCTTTGATCAGGGCATTTGAGAAATCAATTTCCCCCGCAGGAGACATCACATTATTGAGGTTGAATATCCGAACAATACTTGTCTGAGAGATCATCGCCCCGTGAAAATTTAGCGTTCCTGAATAAACTTTTGCATCCTTGTGTAATAAGCTCCCGATCCATAGATCTGCATTGATATGACTACCTGTAAAGGAAACGTTTGCGGTGCTGAAATCAATTTCATTAAAATGCACACCCGCATTGAAGGTAGCACCGTAGAAACTAAAATTGCCTTTAGCAGAGACATTTTCTAAATAAATTGACTTATTGATAGTTGTGTGCGTAAGATAGGCGTGCTGATTGAAATTCACATTGGTAAAAAAAATACTTTCTTTAAATACAGCACCCTGTCCGCTTACCGTTCCATTGATGTTCAAATCAGAAAACTGTACCTGGCCCTGAAATTCTGTACGCGAAATGTTCAGGTCTTGCACCTCGCAACACACATGTGGTTCCCTGATGGAACCTAAATTTAACGTACCCAAGGCAGACTGACTGAGGTCAAGAATACCATTGAGTTTAATACTAATAAGATTCAGCTGGTCTGTTACCTTACATCCGCTCAGGTTTATGCCAGAATTAAAGCTCGTATTTTCGATATGGAAATTTCCTTCCACATCAACCTTTGTATAAAGATTATCAAGTACATTAAAACTGCTGTTCAACACCATCACCGACTGGCTAGAAATCAGACCAAAAGTTGAGGTACCATCCGCTTTTATTCTTATGAGTGACAGACCCTTGTGGAATTTTGAGAACCTAAAGCTCACACCCTGTCTAAAATTTACGTTTTGAAAGTCCACATGCATCGTAAACTCACAGCCAACGAACAACACGGGCTTGTCAAACTGAATATCTGAACAGTCAAATGTAGGATTAAGCTCTTTCAGAATATCAGGTTTTGGTCCCCTCTCTTTTCTTTCCAGTAAAGTAATTCCTGGTACCGGATTGGCAGAAATTATTTCATACAAATCTACGTCTGCCTTGAATTTAACCGTTGAGAATTTGAAGCTATCCGACTGCGCGAGTAAAAATGCCAGCAGATCATCGCCCCCGGCAATCACTTTAAAAAAGTCATCATCAAGGTGTTGTGGTTCTATTTCTTCAGACATTAACGGTTATTTAAAATAAAGGATAGTTTTTGGAGTGTTCACTATATACATGCGGTTATTCAGGATTCATCGTCATCAGCTCATTGAATTTAATAAAAGCACGTTTATAAAACACATTACTGTATATTTCAGGATGCCTGTCCATTTTCGACACCAGATCACTTATGCTTAATGCCTTATAACCCTGTTCCTTCAGTGATTTTCTGTCAGCCGAACTGAGCTGGCAATAGGTGATCAGGGAATTCAGTTCCTCCTCAGATAAATGAGAGCGACTTTCACCTGTCGGCAATTTGATATTGATGTAATCAAACAGAATCTGTTCACGCGTACCCGGTAAGCGAAAATGCCGTTTCATATGATTTGGATCATAAGGTCCGTCCTTGAGCCGGGCAGCGTGTCCGGGATAGGTTGTAACGGTGTCTTCTTCAAATCCGTAAGACAACAGCTTTTCAATCAGTTCTGTGGAGGCGGTGTATTTTTTCATAAGCTTTAAATATAGTAAAAAATAAATCCTGATCTAAGCGTCAAATCCCTTGAGACTGGATGGGAATAATTTTATTCATCCGGTTATCATTATCGCGGACAATTATCCGCGGTTCCTGGCTTTATAAAAAATTAAGTTTACCAGAACTTATCATTATGCCCAGGGGCAAAGGTGTCCTCCATTTGGGAAAAATATCTGCCAAATGCTACACATTATCAGTGGTATTTCTGTGCTGATTTTTGTTGTAAATAAAAATATTTTTAAAATATTTTTTGCCCTAAAAGTTGACCCATCGTGTCCAAATGACGTTTTTTAAAACTAAATTTAATTTACAGATCTGGAAATAATTTCTTGCAAAACGGGTCTGGTATTTGTGGTCTACTGGGAAATAAAAAAAATATGAACCCAATTTTAATCAGGCTACAGGAGGCCTTGGATAATATCCTAAAATCCTCAAAATCAGGGTTGACCTATGAGCTGATCAATGCCCAGCCGACCCGTATTAATTCTGTTGTTCCCGTCTACCGTGTGACCGGTCATGGGATTGGTTTAACACTATCCATTGAAATCAATGAACACGTGACCAGCTGCACCCTTTTTATCCATGCAGGCTGGATGCAGACCTATCTGCTTTATGGTACTGGACTGAGGTTCAAGTATGCCTTGCAACTTGATCTGATTCGGGCCTTTTATAGACTGAACATGATCATCAGGAACAATCCTATTTAAGGGCAGAGCTCCGGCTACGGCAGGATATTAGCCTGGCTGTGTAAATTAATGGTGTATTTTACTATAAAAGATTATGTGTACATTTACCATGAGAGCGTTAATTTAAACGGGAGTAGTCATTCGTGATTATTCCCGTTTTCTTTTAGGAATAGTCGTCTATCCTACCACAATATGAACAGTGATTTAGGCCCTTTGATCATGATGAGCGAACGGATTGTTTGAAACTCCGGAGGTTATATTATGGCACCACTCAGAGCCAAAATTTAAGCTGAGTAGTGAACTCTTTCCAATTCATCAAAAAGATTGTGGATCAAAACCAAAGATTGATGACACTTCACCTGCTACGATACTGCAAGGCGTGTAAATTTATCTAAATAACTGGAATTGAGCGCTTCAAAATCTTCGTATGTTAAAACTTCAATCCCTGGATAATGCTTTTTCAGCCTGTGTTCAAACTCTTCCAGTACCTCTTCTTTTTCCTCAAGGCGCCCTACCAGCAGCTGATATGAAAAATTAGTGGTCTGGTACCCAAGTTTAGCATTTAATTCAGTCACATTTTCGGCATCCTGAGAATAGTCCTGGTAATCAGAAATCTGATAAAGATGCTTGTTCATTTCAAAGCTTAGCCTTGGTCGCTTTCTGGTTTTATCTGCAAATAATTGAACATCCTCCTTCTTCACTTCAAAAAAGGTGGTGTCCTGGAAACCCGGGAGATCCGGCTGAAGAATAAAGTCACATATTTGGGTTTCGTTCTTTTTCTCTTTTAACGGAGTCTCATAAAGGAAGCCTCTAAACACATCCCGTTCCAGAACATTGGGGTTCGTACGCAGAAAACTGTGAATTACAGTCCGCTCGTTATTCTTCCTGTCGTATTTCACATGATACCGATACATTTTTCTAAAATTATCAAGTGTTTCATTCAACCTGGCGGTGTTCGTGTTTAGCCAATCGTAGTTTAGAAACGTTGGGTTAGCAATAAACTCCATAGAAACAACCCGTGTATCATTGTAGAAAGTACGTTCATAGTTGCGGCCAAATGAGTTAATGTATTCTTCTTTTTGCTTCAAGGTTTTGAAAAAATGAGGAATTCTAATATCAAGTCCGAGGCGATTCAAATCATCCGCCAATTTTTCACGCCATTTCCTGATCTGAGCCTCTGCAACGCTAATCAAATAATCATGTTTAAACTGTTCGTTAGACTTTACAATTGCATCAAATCCGACACTTTGCAGCTCTGTTTTATCATCGGCATCAGAATAAAGAATAACTGGAATACTGTTGATGCGAAAATTACCGTTTGAAAATGGCTTAGTCAAGGAGTTTCTAAGTACAAGCAGGGAGGATGCTTTGTAAGGATTTAAGCCGGATCCATTGTTATTATTGGTGATGATCAGGTCTAGCCCCGTTTGGCCCGTTTCCAGTTGGTTTTCAAAAAAGGTTTTGCATTCTTCATAAGAGTGTACAAAGATCAGGTTGTTCTTCTCATACCCTGCAATCTGAAATATTTGTCTCATGCGTTCTACATTGTCTCGGCTGTCATTAATAAGTATCTTCATATAAGTAATTGATTTATACAAAAATACGCAAAATTTTCAATGAATATCACAGGGGGGGGAGCACGTAAAACCTGCTGTTGTATAAAAATGGAGGATGTTAGTCTTCCTGATTTTTCATATGCCTGCAAACAGTGTCAAGTACTGAAGCAATCCCTATGACTAAATCAGAAAGCGCTTTAATACCTTCCGGCCTTTCGCTGCTTTACATAACTCCCGGCCTCAGCGCTGATGTCTTCTATGGTAGCCCTCCTGCCACTATTGATCCAGGACAGCAGTTCAATTTTTGAGAAGTACAACCTTTTACCTTTTTTAATCACTGGAATCTTCGAGTTGGCGGACAAATAGTATATAGTAGGTTTGGCGAGGCGTATTAATCTGGAAGCCTCAGTAATGGTGAGCAGATCGTTCTCTTCGGGTTGGATAACCTGCTCACGGCTGATGCTAAGTTCCCGGACCATACCTTCAATACGATCCAGTTTCTCAAATAATTGTTCAAATGGATTATTCATACTCAGCCAATATAGAGGCGGTAGTTAATCAATCAACCTACTTTGTACTGGTTGTATATTTTGTAAATAAGGTTTGTACTGATTACGGATCCGGACTAACTGTTTATCATCATTAGTCCTGAAGTTATTTTTTACCTTATCCGGATCAAACCCCTCAAAATGATCTGTTAACAGGTGAATATACTTATCAAAATTCCCGTCTTTACTAATGTAAAACTGATTGTAAGCCGTGATGTAAAACTGGTGAAAGATCTGATAGGTCATCATCACCTTCCGGTTGCTGAATGAAAGTTTCCCTTCAGCCCTTTTGCCCAGAAATCCACTTTCCAGGAACAGAATAAAATCGGCTTCGCTCAACTGAGGCACCTCTGTTCTGCAGGGGTCACAGCAAAGTATATTGAAATAGCGGATAACCTCAGTCATCGGCATCCCATTGAATTGATTTTCCTGAGCTGCGATATTTGCGAGTTTGAGACTGAAACTCGTTGCAGACTTATTTTCCTTCAGGGGAACTTGACGCTTGCTTGCGGCAGGGCCGCTATCAATGTTCTGTCCCCAACTGAAGTCTTCCCAAAATCGACTTATTTCCAATGAATTTAGAGGATCTATCTGCATTAATTCTTTAACCAGGTCTTTTCCCTGCTCCCCCGAAAGTAACTTATTACTATTGACGATGTTCTTGCGGATAGCTCCACTGATCAGCATACGTTCTGCCAGAAAGCCCCCCATTATCGGCAGTAAAACAATCGCAAAGGGTGCTCCTGCCAGTCCGGCAACAGCGGCAGACAATCCGAAAGCCATGTAAATAAAAACTGAGCTAAGTTTATACCACAAATGCTTGCGCTGATGAAAATGCTGAAATTCATAATAAGAAGCTCCCGACTTGTTGAATAATTTTGCACCGTTCTGCAACTGGATCAGCCGGGACGCCATTCCACCCATATCGTAAAGACCGAGATATTCTTTGAGTTGATAGCTAAAGACCTGGACTGAAAGATTGATTTTATTTTCGTGCATATAAAGTATGGTTTAGGATGCTGTTACCAATAACGGGAGTTCTTCCAATTTTATTCTGGTGGTAGTTGCTTTTTTCACACTACTCAGCAGGTGCAGGTAGCGCTGAGTGCTCTTGATGCTTTTGTGTCCCAGCATCTTCATCAGGGTAAACAAATCCGTCCCTAATGCCAGCTGAAGCGTTGCGTAAGTATGGCGCAGGCAGTGAAAGGTAAAACTGGTTTTGATGATCCCGGCGGCAGTCAGCCATCTGCTCAAAAATGGTTTCATGCGGCAATAACGAAGGTCAGCGAATACCTTGTCCTCCGGTGCACCTTTTTTACCCAGAATATCATAAGCCTGGTCAGGGATGGGGAATGTTTCTGCCGCCTCTGTTTTTTCCTGATTGAACTGTATATAATAGTTCCCCCGGAATCCCCTGACCTGGGACCACTTCAGGGCCTTATGGTCGCAGAACCTTAATCCAGTCAATACCGCAAATATGGAAGCTTTACGCTCCACGCAATCCGCGATCGGGGTAGCGACCATTAACTGAAATTCTTCCAAAGTTAGAAACTCCCTGATCGACTCCTGTTCTTTAATAGGTGGTACCACCTCATACAAGTTTTCGTCTAACAGCTTGGCTTTATAAATAATTTTCATCATAGATCTGAATTTGGCGAAATAACTCACGGCTGTGTTAACACCAATGGATCGTCCATACCGGCCGATACCCGGCCCCGAGAGCATGTAATCACGATATTCCTCGCAAAACTCTTCGCTGAGCTCGCGGAATTTAAAACCTTCGCCGCCATAGCTTTCCAGATACCTCCATCCCATTTCCCAGCCTGCCGCATTGGTGCCTTTCTTCTTTGCGGCCACATTTTTGAAATAGTCAATGAAGCTTCCGTCTTTACGCGCATCAGCAAGAAAGCCAAACCGATGGTTCTGTATATCAATAAGCCGCTTTGCACAGACATTTTTTGCCAGCAGTAAAATTTTACGATTGTGCTCCTTCTCCAGATCGTCCTTCGGTTTACTGAAGTGGTACATTTTTAAAAACTCCCTTCTAGTTAATTCCCCTGTTTGAGGATTTCGCACAGCAGGATAAAAATCAAGATAAAGGGACTTCCTGGTCCCATTGCTGATTGGCTTCATTCTTAAAGTTACATTCATAGGTCAGATAATGGTTTAATGAATTTGTTGACGGCAGCTTTGGGGATGTAGACGAATTTCCCCTGCTGCATTTTCGGTATATTGTTGCGCTTGATGATTTCATAAAGTGCCTTATTGGAGAAACCTGTGAGACGCTCTGCCTCACCAATAGAATAGCAGTCTTCTACTTTAAGTACTTTTGGCTTAGTAGTTGATTCAATTGGAGTTACGGGTGCCTGATTAAATATTTTATCGATCTCAGATCGTTTAATTAAGGACTTTTTAATTTTTATATTGACAGCCATTAGCTGACCAGATTTAATTAAAGTGTAAATGGTCTGCCTGGAGCTATTTAATAACCTTGCGACATCTTTGACTGTTAAAAACTCTTTACTTTTAATTTCTTCAAGAGGCTTTTCTTTGAGAGTGGTAGTTTCTGTATGACTGGCATTGATCTTTTGCTGCTTCAGCTTTTGCTTATAGTGCTTTTTATTGCACACTTCTGAGCAATATTTAGTTACGGTTGTTCTTGCTTCGAACTCCTTCGCACAGCATTGGCAGATTCTCGTTATCCTGATATTGGAACTCATGGTAAATTATATTAATCTATACTTTTTTGTTTAAAAGTGTTTAATATTGTCCAGTAATCTCCCCCTATTTTTTTTACGAGGTACAAACTAACTTTGGAGGTACAACTGGGGTACAAATTTAATAGAAACAAGTGGAGGAAACAAAAACAATTGCACATAAAAAATCCGCTAATAAATTTATTATCAGCGGATTATTAATTATTTTCGATTGTTATTTATTGTTGTTTATCGCTCTTACTTTCCAATACAAAACTTACTGAATATGTTCTCAAGCAAATCATCGGTAGTAACCTGACCGGTTATCTCTCCTAAATAATGTAATGCTTGTTTAATATCCATTGCTAAAAAGTCAGAAGTAACTGGATTATCCAAACCATTGGCTACACTATTTAACGCTGCGTGAGTTTTCTGTAATGCCTCTACGTGCCTGATATTGGTGACCATGGTATGGTTATCTGAGAGCTTATCTCCTACTGCAGTATCATAAAGTAATTGTTTCAGTTCCTCAATCTGTTGATTCTCTTTAGCCGAGATGGCAATAAACTGGATATCTGAAGGAAGATTAAGCTCCTTTAAGCGGTCGCTATAAGAAAGATCCATTTTATTAGCAACAGCTAAAAAAGGTATGCCAGGTTTATGTAAGCGGGCAATATCATCATGAATTTCGGTGGCCGAGGTATTAACCACATCAAACAAATATACTAACAATGCCGACTGACTAATCTTTTGCATGGTTTTTTCAACCCCGATAGCCTCAATAGTATCAGTGGCTTCACGGATACCAGCAGTATCGATCAATCTAAAGTTGATGCCGTTGATATTTAAAAGCTCCTCAATAGTGTCACGAGTTGTTCCGGCTATCTCACTAACAATTGCTCTGTCTTCATTTAAAAGTGCATTTAGTAGGGTCGATTTACCTGCATTTGGCCTGCCCGCTATTACTGTGTTAATTCCCTGCTTTATAACATTCCCAAGCTCAAAAGAGCGGATTAGTTTATTTAATACAATAGTAATTTTGGCAATCAGTTCCTGCAATTGATCTCTATTAGCAAACTCAACGTCTTCCTCAGCAAAATCAAGCTCAAGTTCAATCATAGAAGCAAAGTGAATCAATTGTTCGCGCAATACATTAAGTTCAGTACTAAAACCACCTCTTAGTTGATTCATAGCTACCTGATGAGCAGCAGCTGAATCTGAAGAAATTAAATCAGCGACAGCTTCAGCCTGAGATAAATCCAGTCCTCCATTTAAAAATGCCCTTAAAGTAAATTCACCAGGTTTTGCCGCACTGGCACCTTTCTTTATCAAAAGCGTGATAATCTGCTGAATGATATAATTAGAACCATGACAAGATATTTCGACAACGTTTTCCTTTGTATATGATTTTGGAGCAACAAATAAACTCACTAGAACCTCATCTATAACTGCATTTCCATCTTTAATTAAACCAAAGTGTATGGTGTGAGATTCCTGATCCAGCAAATTTTTACCACTAAAAACCGAATTTGTAATAGCTATTGAATCTTTGCCTGAAAGACGTATAACACCTATTGCGCCCACTCCTGGCGGTGTAGATAAAGCAACTATGGTTTCGTTTGTGATCATTTGTTCTGTGTATGTATAGATTTGCAAAACTAGCCAAACATTTCATACCTTTCAGTGTTACTCATTGAAAAATCTAAATACTTTACCTATGACAGACATGCCTCTTACCGTAAAACGATCAATCGAATTATTGGGTCTGGTTTTATTAGTAGCGATCTTAGTAGTCGGCAACAACATTATTATGCCGGTAATTATGGCTTTTTTCATCAGCATTGTCGTGCTGCCAATTTATCGTTTTCTTATTAGAAGAAAACTTCCTGAAGCGGTTGCCATTATTCTCCCTATTTTATTGCTGGTGATCCTGATCGGTCTTATTGTATGGTTTTTCTCTTCCCAGATAGGTATTCTAGTAGATGATTTTCCGCAGATCAAGAACAATGTAAACATACACCTGAAGTCTTTAAGTAATTGGATAAGTAACATTAGTCATATCTCTACAACAGAGCAGCTTAAGTTTATTACCGAAAAAAGTGACGATCTTTTGGGGATGGCCGGTAAGGCGGCAAGCGGGGCTGCAGTTACTTTAAGCTCTGTATTCGTTTTTGTTGGCCTGTTACCTATTTATATTTACTTGATGCTGTTCTACAAAGATATTTTACTTCGTTTTATATTTATGTGGTTTAAGCCAGAACACCATCCAAAGGTAAAAGAGGCTATTTTTGAGACAGAAGTAATCATCAAAAGTTACCTGGTGGGCCTGTTAATCCAGGTCAGCTATATGACGATCTTATTGGGTGGCATTCTGTTTTTCGTGGGAATTAAGCATGCATTGCTTATTGGGGTGATCTTTGCCATCCTGAATTTAATCCCTTATGTTGGCGCGTTGGTAGGTAATATTATTGGTGTTCTGTTAACGCTTACATCGTCTACCGAACTGTGGCCGGTGCTTACTGTACTGATTGTGATTGCAATAGTTCAGTTTTTGGACAACAATATACTGATGCCTAGAATTGTAGGGTCAAAAGTGAAGATAAATGCTTTGTTTGCTATCTTAGGTGTAATCATTGGTGGAAGCATTGCCGGTGTATCAGGGATGTTTCTTTCTCTTCCGGTTATTGCAGTATTGAAGGTCATTTTCGACCGGACTGTGATGTTTAAACAATGGGGTGTATTATTGGGAGATGAACGTCCGGCCAAGAGTCCGATGAGTTTCGCCAGCTTCAGGAAAAAGAAAACGATAACGGTTAAGGCAGGAACAGAAAAATAAAAGTATTATTGTGTAATATTTTTATTGATAGGGATAAACAAATGAACCACTTAACCAAAAAAGTAGTGTTGCTTTTTCTTGTGCTGGGTATTGCAGCAGGTTGTAAAAAAAAGGATATTCCGCTTAGCGCCGCTAAGGAAATAACGACATTTAAAATTGAAGTAATCTATAACCCTGGTGCCATTAAAATAGATATTGGCAGTGAAATAAGCGAGAACAGCATTGTACTTAGTGTTACAAAGGGCTTGAATATAAGCAGCCTTAAGGCAACATTTACGACCACGGGAAAAAGTGTAAGCGTAAACGGGAAGGCACAGCAGTCAAATATTTCAGTACAGGACTTCTCAAAACCTGTAAAATACTTGGTTACCGCAGAAGATGGCTCTGAGAAGACCTATTCGGTGACTATTAAGGAAGTCGATGATATCGGTCTTATACTCAAGACTTTTTCGTTTTTAAAGGCAAACAATCCAGATCTTTCCAGTGACGTTAACTTTAATATAGTCAGTAGTAAGGTCAGTGCCAGTTTAAAGTATCAAAAAAGGAAACTAATCGCCACATTTTCGACTGAGGCTATTCTAGTAAGTATAGATGGCGTAAAGCAGGAAAGTGGTAAAACAATTGTCGACTTCAGTCAGCCGGTAAAATATACCTTGACCTCTAAGTACGGTACAAACGCGGAATACCTGATCACAGTAGACTGGGAAGCCTCCGTTCCCCATATTTACATTGAAACTTTTGGTAATGCTCCGATTGTATCCAAAGAGGACTATTTGCAAGCAACAATAAAAATTGAAGGTCTTGGTGGATTTGAGGACTATTCAGGAACCACCAAAATAAAAGGTCGGGGGAATTCTACATGGGGATTTCCGAAAAAACCATATCGTTTAAAGCTGGATAAGAAAGCCGCATTGCTAGGTTTGGCTGAAGAAAAAGATTGGGTACTTCTGGCAAACTACTTGGATCCGACCTTGATGTTCAATGCAGTGGCAATGAAAACGGGACAGCTACTAGAGATGCCTTACACCAATAATATTATTCCCGTAGAGCTGACCATAAACAATACGTATATGGGAAGTTATGCATTTACAGAGCAGGTAGCCGTTGGAAAAAACCGGGTAAATATTGAAGATGGTGGCACCCTATTAGAGCTAGATACCTATTATGATGAGCCATGGAAATTCAAATCAACCAATTATAACCTGCCGGTAATGGTCAAATATCCTGAGCTCAGTTCAGAGAGCGGAGTTTCAGTGCTAAAAAATGAATTTCAAGTCATGGAGAATGCAATCGCTTCTTCAACATTTCCAGGTAATAATTATACCGACTACTTAGATATCAATTCACTTGTCAATTTGTTTATCGTCTGTAACTTGACAGATAATGAAGAGCTCAACCATCCAAAAAGCCTTTATATATACAAACCGAAAGATGGAAAGTACAGCTTCGGACCTTTATGGGACTTTGACTGGGCCTTTGGATTTGAAGGCACAGGTACACACTTTGAGAAATACGATAATGCACTTTTATGGAACTCTTCTTCGGTTGGCACCGTGTTTTTTAAGCGACTGCTAAGCGATCCGAAGGTAAAAATACTGTTTAAGCAAAAATGGATTGACTTTAAGTCAGTAAAAATGCCAGAACTGATGACCTATCTAAATAAATATGCAACTACCATTGAGGCTTCTAAGAAGCGAGATTTTGCCAAATGGGGAACTGGCAGTGGAGACTTTACCACAGACTACCAGAAGATGAGAGCCTGGATGATCAAACGTGCGGGCTATATAGACAGCTTTGTAGCCAATTTTTAACATAACACGCTCAATACTGGTTTAGTAATCAGCGTGTTATGTTAAGACAAATCTTTACATTCTTTCTGGTACGGTAATGCCCAGTATATTCATTCCTGTTTTAAGAATGCTGGCAGTAACAGAACTTAAATTCAGGCGGTGTTGTTTAACAGCGCTATCTTCCTCTTTTACAATCGGCGGAACTTCATGATAGAACTTATTGAACATCTTTGCAACCTCATAAAGATAGTTTGCTAAAGTAGCCGGACTATAGGCCTTGGCAGCTGCTGAGATTTCTGATGGGTATTTAGATAATAACATAATCATCTCCAATTCTGTAGCAGTAATCGCAACTTCAGGAGCATTAACTTCTGTAGAATAACCTCCCTTGTTCAGTAACGATTTTATACGTGCATGAGTGTATTGAATAAACGGCCCCGTGTTCCCTTGAAAATCAATAGATTCAGATGGATCAAACAACAAGCGTTTTTTAGGCTCCACCTTTAAAAGAAAATACTTCAATGCGCCTAATCCTATTTGGTTATATAAAGCTTCTTTTTCTTCCTCAGAAAAATTATTCACTTTACCCAATACTTCAGTCTTTTGCTTGGCTGTAGCCACCATTTCAGCAATCAGATCGTCAGCGTCGACCACAGTTCCTTCTCTGGATTTCATTTTACCACTAGGTAAATCAACCATCCCATACGATAAGTGATGTAAGCCTTTAGCCCATGATTTTCCTAATTTTTCAAGTATTAAAAACAACACCTTGAAATGATAGTCCTGTTCATTACCAACTACATAAATTGACTGATCCATTTTAAAATCATCATACTTCATTTGAGCTGTGCCCAAATCCTGGGTTATATAAACGGAAGTTCCATCAGCACGTAAAACCAACTTCTGGTCTAAACCATCAGCAGTTAAATCAATCCATACAGAACCATCAGGTTTTTTAAAGAAAACACCATTTTCAAGTCCCTCATCAACAGTGTCCTTGCCTAATAAATAAGTATTACTTTCGTAATAGTATTTATCAAAATCTACTCCCAGATTCTTGTAGGTTACATCAAAGCCTTCATAAACCCAGCCATTCATCTTTTTCCAAAGATCAATAACCTCTGAATCGCCAGCTTCCCAGTCCTGAAGCATTTTTTGAGCCTCAATAATTAGTGGGGAATTCTTTTTTGCTTCCTCTTCAGTTTGTCCTTCGGTCTTTAACCTATCAATTTCTTTCTTATACTCCTTGTCAAAAATCACATAATACTTACCCACAAGGTGATCTCCTTTTAGGAAAGAGCTTTCAGGAGTTTCGCCGTTCCCCCATCTTTGCCAGGCGAGCATAGATTTACAGATGTGGATACCTCTATCGTTCACCAGGTTTACTTTAATTACCTCATAACCATCAGCTTTAAGTAGCTCAGCTACAGAGTAACCTAACAGGTTATTTCTTACGTGACCTAGGTGTAATGGTTTATTGGTATTTGGTGAAGAATATTCTACCATTACCTTTTGACCATTAGGTTTTATAGATCCGAACTGAGGACTTAGCAGTTCGTTATTGAATAAGTTTAACCAGTAGGAATCGGCAATGGTTAAATTCAAGAAACCTTTAATTACATTAAAAGCCGTAACATCCTGTACGTTAGCTACTAGATATTCACCTAGTTCATTCGCCGTTGCCTCAGGTGATTTTTTAGAAAACCTAACTACAGGGAACACCACTATTGTTATTTGTCCTTCAAATTCGCTTCTAGTGTCTTGCAGGTTAATCTGGTTTTCAGGAATGTCCTGATCGTATAATTGCTTTACTGCTGCTATAGTGGCAGTTACTATATGTTGTTCAATATTCATGTTCTTATTTTATTTTGGAGCGTTTTTATTCGTTTCTAAAAGCATTGGTGGCTTTAATTAAAATCTCAAAAGCATGTTCTGCCATTTGATTTTCCTTATCCAATGTCGGATTTACCTCTACAATCTCGAAGCAACAAACCTTTTGATTAGTAATTAGCCTCGACATTAAATTACCAGCTTCACGCTCTGTTAAACCCTGGGCAACAGGAGTTCCTGTTCCTCTTGATGCCGTAGGATCAAGTGAATCTACATCAAAGGAAACATAGATCATGTTGCAATGATCCAGATACTTAAGTGTTTCAATAACAGTTCGCTCTACTCCTCTTTTTCTTAACTCGGCTGTAGTAAATATTTTGACTTTATTTTTTTTAAGCAGGTATTCCTCAGGTTTCTCCATATCCCTTGCAGAAATCAATACCAAGTCACGATAATTAATTTTTGGAGCAATATTGCCTACATTCTTAAGCTGATACCAGTAATTAATGGTTTCCTGATCGAGCTTGTTAACTTTCGACTCCGTATTGTCTTCATCAAGGGCCATGGCAAGTGGCATTCCGTGCATGTTTCCAGACGGCGTAGTGTATGGCGAATGGATATCAGCATGTGCATCAATCCAAATTACACCTAACTTAGACTTTGGAAAAGCAGCTTTAATACCCGCAATAGTACCTGCTGCTGTGCTATGATCACCGGCAAGTACTATTGGAAACTCATTTTTATTTAGTGTGGCATTTACCTCATCGCTTACCCGCTCTACCATAGTCAAAATACCAGAGATACGCTTGGCAAACGGACTGCCGGTGGTTTCAAGCAGTAAATGGTTCTCATTTGGAACCTCCACAGTTTTATGTTTTTTAAAGAAACGACTGCCAAAGTCCAGCGCGGCAATCTTGATTGCATCTACTCCCAAACTCGCTCCACGTGTACCGGCGCCGATCTCTGATTTTACTTCAATAATTTTTAAAGTCTTAGTCATAAAAAAAATACGGGTGTATTTTATAAAGTGTTTATCTTTGGCAACAAAATTAACTCATTTTAATTTGCCAAACCCTATAAATAATAGTTCAAAAATATAAAAAATGCAGAGTTACTCCGAATTTCTTGATCTAAGTGTTGGTTTTCCTCAGGAAGGTTTCAGCGTTATAGACGACGAATTATATTTTCAAGATCTAAATCTAATGGAAATGATTGAAACCTATGGTACGCCATTACGTTTTACTTACCTCCCTTTGATTAGTAAAAAGATCCAGCAAGCCAAGTTGTTGTTCCAGACGGCTATCATCAAGAACAACTATCGCGGAGATTATAAGTATTGTTATTGCACCAAAAGTTCTCACTTCCGTCACATTGTAGAAGAGGCACTTAAAAATGGCATTCACTTAGAAACTTCATCTGCTTTTGATATGCCAATGATTGAGGCATTAGAGAAAAAAGGCGCTTTAACAAAAGACATAACCGTAATATGTAACGGTTTTAAAACGTATCAATACAAGCAATATATTATCGATATGTTGCATGATGGATATAAAAACATCATTCCGGTTTTAGATAATAAAGAAGAATTTAATCTTTTTGATGATGAGGTTGAATTGGATACGCCATGTAATCTTGGTATCCGGATTGCAGCTGAGGAACAACCCGATTCGCAATTCTATACTTCAAGATTAGGCGTTCGGCTAGAAGATGTAATCGAGTTTTACAACAACAAAATCTCTGCTAATCCAAATTTCAGAGTAAAACTGTTACACTTCTTTATCAATTCGGGTATTACCGACTCTCCTTATTACTGGAATGAATTAGAAAAATACGTTACCCTTTACTGTAAGTTCAAAAAGATTAATCCGGAACTGGATACTTTAGATATTGGTGGTGGTATGCCATTTAAAGATTCATTGGTATTCGATTTCGATTACGAATACATGGTAAATGAGATCGTAAAAAGGATTAAAGAGATTTGTGCTGAGCATGATGTTGTTGAACCAGATATTATTACCGAATTTGGAAAGTACACTGTTGCAGAGGCTTCGGGTATTTTGTACAAAGTATTAGGTCGTAAACAACAAAACGATAGAGAAAAGTGGCTAATGCTTGATGGTTCATTTATTACAAATCTTCCTGATGTTTGGGCATTGAACCAGAAATATATTTTACTTCCGGTAAACAACTGGGATGCAGAATATGAAAGGGTAAATTTAGGCGGGATTACCTGCGACGGACAGGATTACTACAACCAGGAAGCGCACATGAATAGCGTATTTATGCCTAAAACACGTAAAGTACAATATCTGGGTTTCTTTAATACCGGAGCTTACCAGGAAGTGCTAAGTGGTTATGGTGGTATCCATCACTGTTTATTGCCTAGTCCTAAACATGTTATTATACGTAGAAACAGAGATGAAACATTCAACTTCGAAGTTTTCGGAGAAGAGCAAAATAGTAAACAGGTACTTAAAATACTGGGCTATACCTAGGTCATTAATTAATTGTTTTAATACTGGTATTCGGCCTGTGCATTCATTTGTACAGGCTTTTATTTTACACGCTTCGTAATCATTTTTCTTTGGTATCGTCGGCCAAATCCTGTATGTCGTTAATCATATCTGGGATTGCACCATGATAGGAATGATCCACACCAGACAATACTCTCCAATGCCCTCTGGGAATTAACTTTCGGTAGGATTTAAATTGGTGATTAGGGATCACTTCATCGTCTACTGAGTGATAAAAATAAATATTATCCAGTGTGCTGAGCTTACTTAGCAGATCATCTTCTATTGCATATTCAGAGACATCCCAATTCTGATCCTTCCAATAAGGAACGCCAAATAGGATCATTCCTATTACTTTGTCTGGCACAGGCTGTCTGGTAAAATATTTCAATATAATGGAGCCTCCTAAGGAATGACCAAGGAGAATAACCTTACCTGACAAACTATTGAGACTGGTTTCTAAAACTGCTTCCCAATCCAGGAAGGCAGGATGTTCAGTATCCGGCATTGGTGGATATGTAATTGTAAATTTATCGCCAAGATTATTCCTCAGCGCATCTATAATTACTTGCTCCTGCGATGTTGATACATTCCCGGCACCCTGAATAAATAATATTTCATAGCTCATAGATTCTCTTTTAGGTAAATGATTAGGTTAAATATACGTTCCCTGATCTTGTCTGGATTTTTCATATTAATAAGATAAGCATAAAGTCCCTTCTTCCAATACATCAGGACTACTTTAGCGTAACTTTTCAATCAGGATATCTTTATAACAGACAATCGCTTTACCACCACCATGGATTTGAAGCCCTATATAACCATATTGTGGAATATTAGGGTCTGTTTCTTTGTAATCTATCGTCTGATGGCCATTCAAAAAAATACGGATCCGGTTGCCTTCGGCAAGAATCTCAAAATCATTCCAGTCGTCTGGTTTAAGGATTTTTGCAATCAGTGTAGAATCTGGCATAGCTAAGGTTATATTTCTACGGGATTCATCATACAGGCTTGCCCAATAACCAGGACCGATATCACCCTGGTAACCTTTCATTTCATTAGGTGGATTAGTTAACCTTTGACTCCTGAATTGCACGCCTGCATTTACAAATCCTTGGTTACCTGTTAACTTAAATTTCAGACGTAATTTAAAATCGCTATAAATGTTTGAAGTTACCAGGAAATCGTTTTCGGGAACTTCCTGAGATAAAGATCCGCCAGTTATTACACCGTCCTTAATCTGCCAGGTTTTAATGGTGTCGCCTTCCCAGCCATTAAAAGTTCTGCTATCAAAAAGAGTCATAAAATGTTTTCCTGAAATGTTTTTGTTGGATAATCGACATCCGTATAACAAATTCATTAAGAGCGTTAAACAAATTATTGAAGAAGAGATCGCAGAACGCATAGATTGGAAATGATAAATAAAATGAAAATTTATAAACTGTCTTGCCCTAATATAGTATAAAGGTTTATTTAAGAAGGCCTGCGGCCATTGAAATTACATCAAAATACCATAAAACTGCTATTTGATTATCAGTGCTGCTGCGTTCTCTTTAGGTTTGAAACTAGTTTAACCTAAAACCACAATCATTATACCTTTCTGGTTCCCACCGCATATTCGCAGGTATAAGCAAAGCTATTTATATAAAGAGGAGCCGCAATACTTACAGAATAATGCATCACTATCATGCCCCTCTTTACTGCAGTTTGGGCATGATTCATATTTATGCTTTTTCTTTCGTGCTGCCAGAGCCAGGTCATGGGTGATGATACCTGTAGGCACTGCAATTATCGCGTAACCAGTAAGCATGACTATAGAAGCAACGAATTTCCCCATTGGGGTAACAGGTGAAATATCGCCATATCCTACTGTAGTAATTGTAACTATCGCCCAATAGATGCTTTCAGGAATATTTGAAAACCCGTTTTCTCGTTTTTCAACAAGATACATGATTGATCCCAGGATTATAGTGAGGGTAAGTACAGTCAATAAAAAGATGCTGATTTTCCGAATGCTATCCTTGAGCGCCTGAGTAAGAAAATTGATTTCTGTTAAAAAATGCCCGAGCTTAAATATTCTGAATACTCTCAGGAGTCGTAAGGCCCTGAACACCAATAAGGATTGGGCGCCAATAAAGAAAATACTTAAATACGAGGGTAAAAGCGCGATCAAATCTATGATACCCAACAGGCTGAATACGTATTTAACAGGTCGTCTGATACTGACAAGACGTAAAATGTATTCAATGGTAAACAAGGCACAAAATACCCATTCTATGCGATTAAATAGTGTTCCATACTGTCGGTGAATGTGTTCAACGCTATCGAGCATAACCACTATGATACTGGTAAAAATTGCTATTAACAATCCGACGTCAAAAGCTTTACCTGCCCGCGTATTGGATTCATAAATGATCTCATGGAGGCTGAAACGCCAGTCTTTTTTATCTTTCGGTTCCATATCTCCTATTTTATCCTTCGGCTGTTAATGGCTTTCACCCATTGTTTGCGTTGGCATTTTTTACATTTATGCGTTGAAGTCACGGGAAGTTCTTCTACGTTACCGCAGTATGAGCAGGCATACTTTCCTGCCTTTTGGATCTTAACCATACTTAGTTCAAATAACACAGGTAGTATTGGTAGGCCATACTTTACCTCTTCGTCCGGATAATAATAGATGCTAATATTGCCCGAGGTTTCCAATATCGCTGTCTCAACTTGGCCCAAGTGAGAAATGCTTTGCTGCCTTAATTCTGAAAAAAACTCGTCGTAAGCAAGTCCTTCCTTACCGAATTCTTCAATTGAGAACTCCCCATTTTTAATTAAGTGAACACACTTTCCTTCTATAAGGTCATCGAGTTTTTTACTTTTTGCCATTAAATAGGTGGTCAGTCTGTAGGCACCAACAATTACAGAAAAAATGATTACCGGAACTAATAAGCCAATCTCCTTGTAAAACATCGGATCACCGGCAGCAGAGCCCAAACTTATAATTACTACCAGTTCAAAAACTGAAAGCTGTCGTACACCACGTTTTCCCAATAATCTCAAACCAAAAAGGATGATAAAATACATCACAAGTGTTCGGATGGATATTTCAATCATGAACTCCCAGTTTTCTTTGCCAATGAGGAATCCGGACCAATCTATGGATAATAGCATAATGAAAATTTAAATTTAATTACATAGTGCAATAACTCTACCAAATAGTTTACTGCTGTTAACATTCCATAACCATTTTTTTATCAAAAGGATCCCGGTAAATGGCTAACTTGTGACTTCATAAAATACCTATATGGCAGCAAATAAACATTGTACGATCAAAATTTCACGAATAGTGATGCTTTTATTTTGGTCAGTAACATTTTGCAAGGCACAGTCCGCTAATGCAGTGAATTTACATGGCGCTTTAAAAGTTCGAGATGGTAAAATTTTGAATAGCCACAACAAACCACCTCAATTGAGAGGAATAAGTTTATCGTGGAGCGCATGGGGAGGAAGAAAATATTATAACCCGGAAGTTGTAACCTGGCTAAAGAAAGATTTCAAGATCAGCTTATTGCGTGTTGCCATGGCTGTTGAACCAGATAGTGGGTATTTGAAAGATCCTGATGGACAAGAAAGACTCATTACAGCAGTTGTTGATGCGGCGATCAAAGAAGGTATATATGTTTTAATAGATTGGCACGATCATCATGCCAATGTGAACATAAACGAAGCAAAATCCTTTTTTAAAAAGATGTCGGCAAAATATTCAGGGGTTCCTAATATTATATACGAAATATGGAATGAGCCTGAGCGTGTAGAGTGGAAAGTGGTGAAGGACTATGCATTAGAAGTTATAGCTGAAATACGTAAAAATGACAAAGAAAACATTATTGTGATAGGTAGCCCTAACTGGGATCAGGACATTGATATCGCAGCCAAAGATCCCATAAAAGGCTTCAAGAATATTGCTTATTCATTTCATTTCTATGCATCCGATCCTGATCATCAGGATAAACTTATGAACAAAGCAAATTTAGCACTTGGTCTTGAGCTACCAATTATGGTAACGGAATGGGGTGTTGGAGAAGCGAATGGAAATGGAGTGTTTGATGTACAAAAAAGTGACAAGTGGGTGAATTGGATGGAACAGCATAAACTAAGTTCCGCAAATTGGAACCTGACCGATAAAAAAGAGACCACTGCGCTGCTTTTACCCGGTGCCCCGATATCGGGAGGTTGGTCACAGGAAATGCTTACTCCGGCGGGGATTTATATCAGATCGCTGCTCATCAATCTAAATAAAAATTAAACAGGTATAATAGCTATTGTAATCGCGGAGCTGATTTACGTTTCTTATTTAAAAGAATAATATAGAATAAATAGGCCCCAAAAAATACTCCTGCTATGGTTGCATAAATATCATTGACATCAAATGTAAGGCCGGTTCCCTTTTGTGTTATTTCGTGTACAAGAAATCCTGTTAAGCCGGTGATGGCAAATGCAAATAACAATAATAGTTTGGATTTCTTTGAAACGAGTTTATCAGATGAGCCTTCCACTAGAATAATTATTACTATTGCAATTGACATAAAAGCTAATGGTGCAAGAAAATTAGGTAACCATCCTAATGTTTGGCTAACTAATCCATATTCTTTTCGTCCATACATTGGCCTTAAAAAAGTCCGGACCAATTCATTTAGGATTAAAATTATAGCCGGAAGAAAAAGAATCAGTCTGTTTTTTTGTCGTGTCATACTCGATAAAGTTAAGCATATCACACCTTCTCAACCAAAGAAAGTTAACAGGTCTTTTAAACAAAGCGACCTGACACTACATGTTAAAATAGTTTAATGCCATTTATTAAAATAGTTTAATGGAAGACAGTTTAAGCGAAACTACCTTTATTGGTAATTAACATAATGGAATGATGAGTAACAAACACAAGAAAATGGAAATTTCACAAATTAAAATTACACCTGACACCTATGCTCCTTTCCGCTTGGCTCAGGGACATCGTGTGGGAGATTTGCTATTTATTTCGGGCCAGACCGCTATTGATGATGACGGCAAGCTGATCGGTCTGGGCGACTTTGATGCGCAGGCAAAAAAAACCTTTGAGAACCTTGAAAAGGTACTCAAAGCAGGTGGCTCAAGTTTTAAGAACCTTGTCAAGGTAACCATATTGCTGCGTGATATGGCCAATTTTGAAAAGATAGTAGAGCTCCGCGGCAGATACTTCTGCGAGCCATACCCTGCTGATACAATTATGGAAGTCTCTTCTCTATTTTCCAAAGATGCCCTTATTGAAATAGAAGCAATTGCAGTTGCCGATAATGCTGCGATCTGGAAGTAAGCATGTAAGTCAACGGAGACGTTGTCTCCGTTTCTTTTATTTTTTAGCAATCTCTTTCCGTATCTGGCTCAAAAATACAGGTGTGATGCCCAGAAATGAAGCAATATGCTTTTGAGGTAGCCTTTGTTCGATATGTGGATAAAGATCCAACAACGCAAGATACCTTTCTTTGCCCGACATGCTGATGGAATTCAGCAAACGCTGATCTTGGGCCATACTGGAACTTTCATTTAATATCCGCCAGAAACGTTCCATTTTCGGTACGTTCTCCATCAATCTCTCCCGGCCTTCCAGGTCTATCTGCAGCAGCACAGACCCCTCAAGGCTAATGATATTCCGGCTTGCTGGCAGTTGCTTTAAAAAGCTGGTCAAATCCGATATCCACCAGTCTTCCAGGGCGAAATGCAAGGTGTGCTCATCACCCCTGCTATCTACATAAAAGGACCGGAGAAAGCCTTCAGATACATAGCTCTCATAACGGCATAGCTCTCCTTGTGCAAGCAAGTATTGTTTGGGAAGTAACTTACGTATCTTAAAGAACGAGCAAATATAATCCTTCTCCTGGCTGTCGAGACCGATCCGGCGTTCGATGTGCCGCACAAGTCTATTGTAATGTTCTTTGGTGTGCTCTTGCATACTGCTTGCAATTTACGAATTTAAACTAAGCAGGGATTACCTGCGAAATACCTAGGCCTATAGTAAACATTTAATCATCTGATCAAAAGCTTTTATTGAAAGAAGCCAAACATGTGAGTGCTGCAATTGTTAATCTTATACTAAAAAAAAGAAAAATGGAAAATTTTAGCAGCAGTACAGACAAAGATCATGATAATATACATCCCAAACCAACTGAAGACGCAGGGGCACAAATTGAAACAGTAACTCCGGACACAGAAAAGGAAGGGACTCCTAATGACCGAAAAGTCATTCCTCCGAGTACTGAGGACGCCTCTCAAGCTGATCAAAAAGACAGTCCGGAAGATATTCAGGAGAAAGATAAATCTGATGCCAGCGGCACTGAAGATGCTGATTCCGAAAATACTGAACCCGGTCAGGATAAAAATGAAGGGGATGTTCCGCCAATAGAAACAGTTGCCCCTTAATTCCGAAAGGGACCCTGGCAATTGTTTAATATTTGTGAGAAATTCTGTGAGTCGCTTTGTAATTTTTGTAATTATCGAGTGACGAATTGCCGGAATAGTTGGTAATTAGTTTTGTAAAAGTTAAATTTAATTATGAGAACAAATGCCATGCACTCGGAGCTTTCGAGCACACAATCCAAGACCATATTCGGGCCAGGCCCGCTTGCAGTTGAACTTTTTGAGCGGCTGCCTGTTGCAGTATATACCTGCGACTCTTCAGGATACATTACCTCCTACAATCAGGCTGCAGCGATGCTTTGGGGAAGGGAACCTGAGCTAAACAAGGATCTTTGGTGTGGATCGCGGAAGGTTTTTTATACTAATGGCGAACCCATGGCACTTGACAGCTGCCCAATGGCAGTGGCATTGAGCGAAGGTTCACAGGCTAACGGGACCGAAACCACCCTTGAACGTCCTGATGGTTCCAGAAAAAGTGTATTTGAGCATCCGGTTCTTTTATTTAACGATCAGGGCCAGCTGTGCGGAGCCGTTAACACGCTTATAGGCATAGCTGAACAAAAAGACGCGGAGCTTCAATTGCTGAAGCTACTTGAGCAAGTAAAAGAACTTAGTATAAATGAGCAAGAATTCACCGACCTGGCCAGCCAGGAGTTTAAAACTACGTTGGCAAGTGTTTCCCAATATCTGGAATTGATCTTGCGGTCAGTCCGGCCAGATGACGCAAACTCAACGCTGCTCATCAGAGCACAAAAACAACTAATGGCGATACATAAGCTAGTGTGCAGACTGATTGAAACGGGTAAAAATGCAAAGCTGCTTACTTATTTATTCATTAGCGGCCTTCCTGAGAGCTTGGTTATTCTTTAGCAGCCTTTCCTGTTTAGGGAGCAGGCAATTTTGTTGCTCTTTATCAAAAGAGAATCTGCTCCTAAATTCACGGGCATTAGATAGGTGTTGCATAATTATTCTGTTCGGCTCGTTGTAAATTTGGCTGGGCTATTAATTTTAAATATCTTGGCGCACTAACAAATCAGGGGCTATTGCCGCATAAATTTAGCTTGGCAGGATACATAATAAATGGATACGAACAAAACCACCACCACAATTCTTCAAACAAAACAGCACTTTGAAATTCTCGACGGATTGAGGGGCATTGCTGCATGGGCTGTTGTAATATTTCATTTTATGGAGTGGGCTTACACCGATCCTGGCCAGAACTTTATTGGGCACGGTTTTTTAGCTGTCGATTTCTTCTTCTGCCTTTCTGGATTTGTAATAGGGTATGCCTACGACGATCGTATAGGAAAAATGGGAGTTCTCGAGTTTTTTAAATCAAGGATTATCAGGTTGCACCCGCTAGTTATAGCCGGATCGATATTAGGCTTGCTGGCGTTTTTGTTCGATCCATTTGGAGGTCATCCAGAATTGTATAATACTGGTAAGATCATCCTTACGTTTTTGTGTTCGTTATTGCTTATCCCCTTGCCTATAATAGAAGATCGTGGATTTAACCTGTTCAGCTTCAATGCACCATCATGGTCTTTATTTTGGGAATATATAGCTAATGTCGTTTACGCATTTGTACTTTATAACATTAAACGCAGCTATCTGCTATTGTTAACCGTACTTGCAGCGGCAGCGATTTGCCTGGTCAGTTATCGCTCAGGAAATTTATTGGGTGGTTGGAGCGGTCCAACCTTTTGGGATGGGGCTGCCCGGATATCATATTCTTTTTTAGCAGGATTGCTTATTTACCGTTCCAACTGGATCATCAAGAACAAGCTGGGATTTATTAGCCTGGCCATATTATTGTTTCTGGCCTTTTTAATGCCATCCTCAAAATGGAATTGGTTATCCGAACCTTTCATCGTACTATTTTATTTCCCATTGCTGATCGCGTTGGGTGCAGGTGCTATATTGGCTCCTGGCCTTAAAAAGTTTTGTGTCTTTTCAGGTAAGATTTCTTATCCATTATACATGACACATTATGCCGTGTTGTGGATGTTCGGGAATTACTACACCAGTCATAAGGTAAGCTCCATGCAACTTACGTGGATAATTGTTGCCGGACTAATTCTACTTACCGGGGCAGCATACCTGATAATGGTAGTTTATGATATTCCCGTAAGAAAATATTTAAGTAATAAGCGCACCGCAAAAAGAAAGGGTGCACCCTCCGGCGCACCCTTATCTACCTAAAAAAACCAAACTCTAACCTAATTATGAAACTTTAATTTCTTTGTTTTGAGATTTCACTTCGTCTTTTCCAATCGTGATATTTAAAATCCCGTTCACATATTCAGCAGTAATGTTATCTGCATTTACGCTTTCAGGTAATACAAAGGATCTGGCAAATGAGAAGTAATCAAACTCTCTGCGTGTGTAATCTTTTTTCTCTTCTGTTTCGCTTGTTTTTTTCTCGGCCCAAACAGAAAGTGTGTCTTTTTTTAAGTTGATTTGAAAATCTTCTTTAGTTAAACCCGGCGCAGCGATTTCAATTTTATACTCGGTTTCGGTTTCTAAAATGTTTACGCCCGGCACTTTGTTAATCGTTAAGTTTTTATTTATGGCTTCACTAAACAAAGAGTCAAATACATTGTTAAAGTAAGGTGCGGTGTTTCTGGTTCTGTTGTTAAATTTTACTAGTGTCATCGTTTATGTTCTCCTATTTTTTAATTTAAATTTTATATAAACCGTATAATCAAGTCCCATACCAACCCCATTTTTTATGATTTTAAAGACATTTTGGCGCAACAAAACAACTAAGCAAGACAAAACGGCAGATATAGTAAACCAAATAGACAGTTTTAAGTATAAAACGACTATAGAAACACGCTTTGCTGATTTTGATATGATGGGGCATGTAAACAACGCAACCTACTTTACCTTCATGGAAATTGCCCGGGCCAAATACTGGAAACAGGCTGTACAATGGGACTGGAAAAAAACAGGTGTGGTCATTGCCCACGCCTCACTGGAATACATCATTCCGGTTTTTCCCGATGATAAAATCAGCATGTACGTTCGCACCTCCAGAATTGGTAAGAGTAGTTTTGACCTGGAATACTTACTGGTTAAGACGCAGAATGGTGAGGAAGTTGTTTGCAGTAAAGGAAAAACGGTGTGCGTAGCCTTTGACTATCGCGCCAAAACCTCGGTAGTGATCCCTGACGAGGAAAAAAACAAGATGATGATCTTTGAGCAACTTGATAGTAATTAACCGAGTTGCTTTAATACTTAAAATATCTTACCTGGATTAAGGATGCCATTAGGATCAAATACACTTTTTATTCCTCGCATCAGATTAAGATTAATCTCGCTGTATTTTATAGGCATAAATTCTTTTTGAACCAGTCCAATACCGTGTTCTCCGGATATAGTTCCTCCCAGGGCACTTGTTAATTCGAATATCTCGACGATGCCGTCTTTGAGTTTGTTTTTCCAATCCTCATCACTCATACCTGCTTTAATGATGTTAATATGTAGGTTGCCGTCGCCTGCATGACCATAACAAACACTTTCAAATCCATACCTGGATCCTATTTCTTTTATACCATTAATCAATTTTGGTAAGGCAGCTCTAGGAACAACCGTATCTTCTTCCTTATAAACGGAATTAGATTTAACAGATTCTGCCATAGTGCGACGCATACGCCATAGATCTTCCTTTTGTTGGGCTGTATCTGCAAAGAGTACATCGCTGCACTCAAATTGTTCAAGAACAAGATTTACCTTTTCGCAATCTTTAAAAATAGCATCCATATCATCGCCATCGAATTCAATTAAAAGGAAGGCGTTTACATCGTCTTTTAGATTGAATTTAATGTCATCAAATTTAATAACCCACTCCACTCCTTTTCTTTCCATAAACTCTAATGCTGATGGAACAATCCCTGCTCTAAATATTGCAGAAACTGCTGCGCAAGCCTTTTCGTTCTCTCCGAAAGAAGCAAGCATTAAAACACTTTGCTGAGGCTTGGGAACAAGTTTTGTTACTATTTTAGTAACAACCGCCAACGTACCTTCAGAGCCAATCATCATTTGAGTAAGATTGTAACCAGATGCATACTTTAGTGTATTAGCGCCCGTCCATATTATTTCGCCAGTAGGCAGAACAACCTCAAGATTTAAAATATATTCTCTTATAGTTCCATATTTAACAACTCTGGGACCACCAGAACCGTGGGCAACATTGCCACCTATAAAGCAAGAACCTTTGCTTGATGGATCTACAGGATACAGCAGACCGTGTTCGCCTACTGCATTTATAAAGTCTTCGGTAATAACGCCCGGCTCAACAGTTGCCTGAAGGTTTTCCGTATCTATTTCAATTATGGCTTTAAACTTTTCCATAGACAATAGCACCCCTCCATATATGGGTAATGCTGCCCCACTAAGTCCGGTACCACCCCCACGTGGGGTAACAGGAACGTGATACTTATTACATAGCTTTAATAAAGCAGAAATTGAATTTGCATCGGTTGGCTTAACTACAATCTCTGGATAATATCTAAGGTCTTCTGTCTCATCATGACTATATGTATTTAATGATTCCTCATCGGTAAATACATTTGAAGTGCCAATAATTGTTTTTATCTGATCTAATAGGTCGGTTGTAATCTTATTAAATGCCATCTGTCGTTTCGGGTGTTTTTTATTAGCTATTAAAATTAGGATCGTAGTTTAGGAGTTTGCAGAGCGATAGCTCAATTGTACAAATGAATGTCCAATTTCGCCAGGCATTGGCGGATTTAGTTTTTTAATACCAACCTCGGCGGTATGTATAAATGGATAATTATCAACCACTCTATCCAAAATACTTTTCACTACCGTTTCGAGCATTTTTCGGGTGTTTTTCATTTCACCCAATATGATATTGTTCAATATTTCGTAGTTCACCGTACGCTCCAAATTCTCTGTATCTGTATTGGGCGTAAATGTAACCACAACATCAACCGAAAAATAGATGCCAGTAAGTTGTTCTTCAGGGTAATAACCATGAAATGCATAACATTTAACATCCCTTAAAGCAACTGTCTGTATATAGTTTTGAGTATCAATCATTTGACGAAATTAAATTTTTTATCCGTTATAACCAGCCCTTGTCCGAAATTATTACCTTTGAGCACAATAGCTGATTGCATAACCAAATATAGTGGAAACAATGAATAAATCTGCCAAGAAAGACCTTTACGAAGCTCCCGACTATTATTTACTTGATGAATTGCTTTCTGAAGAACATAAACTGATCCGGGCCACTGCAAGAGATTGGGTTAAGAAAGAAGTGAGCCCCATTATTGAAGATTATGCCCAAAAAGCGAAATTCCCTAAACAAATCATCAAGGGGTTGGGAGAAATAGGTGCCTTTGGTCCTACTATTCCCGTTGAATATGGCGGTTCCGGACTTGATTATACGGCTTACGGTATCATCATGCAGGAATTAGAACGTGGAGATTCGGGCATCAGGTCTACCGCTTCTGTGCAGGGTTCTTTGGTAATGTATCCTATTTTTGCTTACGGAACTGAGGAACAACGCAAGAAGTACTTGCCTAAGCTTGCTACTGGTGAATTGATGGGCTGCTTCGGATTAACAGAGCCGGATCATGGATCTAATCCTGGTGGAATGGTAACCAATATTAAAGATAATGGAAGCCACTATTTACTTAATGGTGCAAAAATGTGGATCTCTAATGCTCCCTTTGCAGATATTGCAGTTGTTTGGGCTAAGGATGAATCAGGGAAAATCAGAGGATTGGTTGTGGAGCGCGGTATGGAAGGTTTTACAACTCCAGAAACACATGGAAAATGGAGTTTACGGGCTTCAGCTACAGGTGAATTGGTATTTGATAATGTTAAGGTACCTAAAGAAAATATTTTCCCGGAAATAAGTGGACTTAAAGGGCCTTTGGGTTGTTTAAATCAGGCGCGTTATGGTATTGCATGGGGAGCACTGGGTGCTGCTATGGATTGCTATGATACCGCTTTACGCTATGCTAAAGAACGTGTTCAGTTTGGTAAACCTATTGCTGGCTTTCAATTGCAGCAAAAGAAGTTAGCTGAAATGATTACTGAGATTACGAAAGGCCAGTTACTGGTATGGCGCTTAGGGGTACTGAAAAGCGAAAACAGAGCGACTGCTGAGCAAATTTCTATGGCAAAAAGAAATAGTGTAGAGGTTGCGCTGGATATTGCACGTAACGCCAGACAAATGCTTGGTGGTATGGGGATTACCGGAGAATATTCAATTATGAGGCATATGATGAATCTGGAATCTGTAGTTACATATGAGGGAACACATGATATTCACCTATTAATTACAGGAATGGATGTAACAGGCATAAATGCCTTTAAATAATTTATAAACAGCGGAAATCAATAATCTATTAATGAAGACATTTAAGAAATATACTTACTTACAAGCCCCGCCTGAAGAGGTTTACTGGGCATTAACAAAAGCACAAAGCATACAATTATGGACTGGTGCTGAGGTTGAATTTACAGAAGAAGCGAATACCGAGTTCTCCTTTTGGGATGGCGATATCACTGGTAAGAACATTGAATTTGAATACGGAAAAAGGATAGTACAACAGTGGTATTTTGGTGAGGATAATGAGCCTTCAATAGTAACCATTAAACTGCACGAAGATAAAAAAGGTACTTCTTTGGAGTTTGTCCAAACCAATATTCCAGAAGAAGATTATAAAGATTTTACAGAAGGAATTGAAGAGTACTATTTAGGAGGTCTGGTTGACTTCTTTGACGAATAAGTCGTCATTCTGAAATAAGTTCAGAATGACGACTGCTTTAAAAACAATCGACTATTAGTAAATATCTGTATTGTAAACAGACACAATGTTTTCTCTTAAATTGTAATGTGAAGCCATTACTTCTCCATAAGCTCCAGTACTATTTAAAGCAATAAGATCTCCACGAAGTGTTCCCGGCAATTCTACCTCTTTGCCAAAACAATCCGTGCTTTCACAAATGGGTCCAACTACATCATACTTTACCGAATTTGGTTCTGATACCCGTGAAATATTGGATATTTTATGATAAGCTTGATAAAGTGCCGGTCTCATTAACTCAGTCATACCTGCATCAAGAATAATAAAGTTTTTTTTCTTCCCATTCTTTACGTATAGCACCTTGCTTATTAATGATGAAGATTGTCCTACCAATGCACGACCTAATTCAAAATGAACTTCCTGATTTGATCTGACATTAAGAAAATCTGAAAATATTTTAAAGTAAGCGGCAAAGTCTGGAATCTGCTGCTCCGGATTATGGTAATCAATCCCTAATCCACCGCCAACATTTAATACCTTTACTGTAAAGCCTCTTTCTTCGAACCACTCTGCAAATTCATTTACACGTACACAAAGATTTTTATATACATCAAGATTGGTGATCTGTGAACCGATATGAAAGTGAATCCCAATAAACTCCAGATTAGGGGATTTTTTTAAAGTTTCAGCACATAATGGCAAATCCCATGAGTTTATACCAAACTTATTTTCATCCAATCCAGTGGTGATGTTGTGATGAGTATGTGCATCTACATTTGGATTAATACGTATGGCTACCCTTGCTTTTTTGTTTTTCTTGCCCGCTAACTCATTAATAACTTCAAGTTCCTGAATAGATTCTACATTAAAGCAGAAAATATCATTATCTAAAGCACCATTAATTTCCTTGTCAGATTTACCCACGCCAGCAAAAACTATTTGATCTTTCGAGAAGCCGATTTCTATTGCTTTACTTACCTCACCACCACTAACGCAATCGGCTCCAAAACCTGTAGCCTTTATTTTTTCTAAAACCCGCTGATTGAAGTTTGCTTTCATGGCGTAGTGCACATGAAAATTATATAACTTAGCTGCATCAGCACAGGTACTAAGCGTTTTTTGCAGCAAAGTAAGATCGTAGAAGTAGAAAGGTGTTTCTAAACTTGCGAAGTGCGATATATCTTTATCAGAAAACATAATGTTTAAATATCTTTTTATAATTGTTATTGTTGTTTTGGGTCTGATCTACTTTGGTAATCATCTCGACTATAAAAAGCAAAAGATCAGTGGAAAAGAGTACGAAAGAAGAAATCGTCTCTTCATCGCACTCGTTTTCATTATAACTGGTATTATCTTTTGGCTTAGAAGAAGATAATTATTCAAATAAGCGGTTGTGTAAGCTTTTTAATGCCTCAGTTTTATCAGCTGTATTTATTAGTAATGAAATGTTATAGCTACTACCACCGTATGAGATCATACGCACCGGAATATGTTTAATTGAATCTAATACACGGGCAGCATAACCATGCTTCTCGGCACTGAAATCGCCTACAACACAAACAATCGACTGATCATTATCAACTTCTACACTTCCAAAATCATGTAGTTCTTCAATAATTTTATCAAGGTTATCCGTAAAATCAATAGTTACAGAAACAGCTACTTCAGAAGTAGTGATCATATCAATTGGCGTTTTGTAGCGCTCAAATATCTCAAAAACACGCCTTAAGAAACCGTAAGCCAATAACATTCTGCTCGATTGGATTTTTATAGCGGTGATACCATCTTTAGCCGCAATTGATTTTATTTTGCCTTTTTCACTGTCGTTTGTAATCAAAGTACCAGAAGCTGAAGGCTCCATAGTGTTCAATAACCTTACAGGGATCTTGTATTTTTGAGCCGGAAAAACAGATTGCGGGTGCAATATCTTTGCGCCAAAATAAGCTAATTCAGCCGCTTCATCAAACGAAAGCTGGGAGATTGGTTTGGTGCCTTTAACTATCCTTGGATCGTTGTTATGCATACCGTCAATATCTGTCCATATCTGAACTTCCTCGGCTAGTATGGCCGCTCCTATTAAAGACGCAGTATAATCACTTCCACCACGTCTTAGGTTATCCACTTCGCCAAAACTGTTTCTGCAGATAAATCCTTGTGTAATGAATAGTTTATTTCCTTTGTTCTGATCTAGTATTGGTTGTAAGTGTTTAGTGGTATAAGGAACATCAGGTTCATTGTCCTCATCAGTTTTCATGAAATCTAAAGCAGGCAACAATACAGATGGAACACCTATAGATTTGAGATAGATATGATATAATGTAGTTGATAACAATTCACCTTGTGCAAGTACTACTTTTTCCTCAATTGGGGTAAAAAGATCGTTTACAAGGGTTTCAAGGAAGTTAAAGTGATAGTTTACTACTTCTTGTCCTTGCTCACGAAAATCGCCTTCCGGTAAAAGCTCAACTACAAATTCATTATATTTCTGATGCAATGCGTTAATAAGACTTAACGCAGCCTGTTTATCTTCCTTTAAAAGTTTGGCTGAAATTTCTACTAAACTGTTCGTTGTGCCAGACACTGCTGAAAGCACTACAATTTGTTCTTCTGCCGGATTAATAATATCCAGCAATTTTTTCATCCGCTCAGGGCTTCCTACAGAAGTTCCTCCAAACTTTAATATTCTCATAGTTTTATAAATTGTTTTTTGGTAATAACCCCATCATCAAAATTCTGATGGTTTCATTATTAGTTATTTAAATTTTAAAGGTTAATATTATTTCAATCAAATTGGTTATATACTTATATTAGGGCGTGAAATTAAAGAAAACGGCGCTAATAATCATGATATTGACGAAATAAAATTTGGAATATTATAAGAATTGGGCTTTTCTAATGAAATTTCACAATTACATTACTGTTTTTCATTAAGATATCTTAAAAAACACATCATAAACTATGCAATTAGAAGCAGCTACATTAAATACCATAAACGAATGGCTTAATGGTAATTACGACGAAAAAACTAAGCAAGAAATACAGCAATTGCTAGATAAAGAGGCCTTTACTGAGCTTACAGATTCTTTCTATAGAAGTCTGGAATTTGGTACCGGAGGTTTACGTGGGATAATGGGTGCAGGATCTAACAGGATCAACAAGTATACAATTGGGACTGCTACACAGGGTTTATGTAATTATCTCCTTAAAAAATATCCGGGCGAAAAGGTTAAAGTTGCCATAGCGCATGATAGCCGCAACAACTCTGATTATTTTGCAAAGATTACGGCTGATGTGTTTTCTGCAAACGGCATACACGTTTATTTTTTTAAAGCACTAAGACCCACCCCGGAATTGTCTTTTGCGATCCGTGAATTAGGCTGTCGCAGCGGTGTGATGCTTACTGCCTCACATAATCCGAAAGAATATAACGGTTATAAGGCATATGGTGCAGATGGTGGTCAATTTACCGCTCCAGATGATACACTTGTTATGGATGAGGTAGCTGCTATTAAAAGTATTGATGAGGTTAAATTCGACCGTATCGATAACAATATTGAATTGATTGGAGAGGAAATTGATCAACTTTATCTGGATAAAATTACGGAACTGTCAGTGTCTCCAGAGGCCATTGCCCGTCAAAAAGACCTTAAAATTGTATATTCCCCTATCCATGGAACCGGAATTACATTGGTTCCTAAGGCCCTTGAGCAGTTTGGTTTTACCAATTTAACCTTGGTTGAAGAACAAAGTACCCCTGATGGTAATTTTCCAACTGTAGTATATCCAAACCCTGAAGAAAAAGAAGCACTTACACTTGCTTTGAAAAAAGCTCAGGAAATAGATGCGGATCTTGTTCTGGCCACAGATCCGGATGCCGATAGAGTTGGTATTGCTGTTAAAAATAATGATGGTGAATTTGTACTCCTAAACGGAAACCAGACGGGTAGTTTGCTAATTAATTACCTGTTAAGTGCATGGGAAGAAAAAGACAAGCTTACAGGAGATCAGTATATTGTTAAAACAATAGTAACATCTAATCTAATTGAAACAATAGCTAAGGCTAAAAATGTTACTTATTACAATACCTTAACAGGCTTTAAATGGATTGGCCATTTAATGACAAGCCTTGAAGGTAAGAAAACATTTATAGGTGGTGGTGAAGAGAGCTATGGTTACCTTATTGGAGAGCTTGTTAGAGATAAGGATGCTGTTGTATCTTGTGCTTTTATTGCAGAAATGACCGCTTTTTACAAAGATAAAGGAAGCAGTCTATATAACGCTATGCTTGATATGTATGTAGAATATGGTCTGTATAAAGAAGAATTGGTATCTATAACCAAAAAAGGAAAAACTGGCGCTGAGGAAATCAAAGCGATGATGGAGAAATTCAGAAACAACCCTCCTGTTACATTAGGTGGTTCTAAAGTTGCAACTTTAAAGGATTACGAATTGGGTATAGAAACTGATTTAATTGCAAATGAAAAGAAAGATCTGGGATTCCCTAAATCTGATGTTCTTCAGTTCATAACCGAAGATGGAAGCATTATCTCTGCCAGGCCATCAGGAACAGAGCCTAAAATTAAATTCTATTGCAGTGTAAATGCACCACTTAAGGATAAAGCTGGCTTTAAAGCTGCTGATGCTGAACTTAGTGCGAAAGTAAAGGCTATTATGAGCGATTTAGAGGTTTAATCACCTCTAAATCACCTTTTTATAAACTTAGGCTGCAGAATTATTTTGCTTGCCTCTTTCTTTATCAAAGTATTACTGGCCGAAGCAAGCTCATTTAAAAGTACATCGATGATCTTCTCGGCCATTTCTTCTATAGGCTGATCTACAACACTAATTGGAGGTGTATGTAATTTAAATACATCATGATCATCGTAAGCCACAATACTGAAATCATCATTGATTTCTTTCTTTATCAGTTTTAAAACCAACAGACCTTTAATTGCAAGGTAGTTAGTTGAAAATAAGACAGCATCAATCTCTGGATTCTTCTCAAACAAGAGCATTAACTGTGCTGTTGTATTGTCGTCAGTGCTATCAAAAGGAATTTCAGTATAAATATCTTTATTAAACTGGATGCCACGGTCTTGAAGTGCCTTTTCGTAACCCAGAAAACGGTTATTGATCTGGTCTACATGCAAATCCACAGTTACAAAAGCAATGTTCTTTTTACCGCTATCTATAAGGTGTTTTGTAGCGATGTAAGTACCATTAAAATTGTCTACTACAACATAATTAACTTCCATATCCGGAAGATTCCTATCAAATATAACTACTGGAATACGTTCCGTCAGCAATTGTTTAATTTCACTTTCAATGCCAGGTACAGGAGCAATAATATAGGCATCCACTTGTCTTGCCTTAAACATCTCTATAAGTTCCTTGGCCTTAACGGGATCATTCTCAGTACTTGAGTAACTGATTTTGTAACCTTTTTTATATGCCTTATCTTCTATCTTTCGGGCAATGCTGGCAAAGAATGGGTTAGATATATCTTCTACTATCAGTCCAATAGTTTGCGTATTTCCTGTTCGTAAGCTCCTGGCTACTTGATTGGGTTTAAAGTCAAATTCTTTAATAATTGTATTAACCTTTTCAATAACAGCTTTGCTAATACGCATTTGCTCAGCTTTGCCGTTTAAAATAAAGGATACAGTTGTAATAGATACATTGGCCTTGCTGGCAATGTCTTTTATTGATGCTGGTTTCATCTTACTTGTCCCTCACCTTTAACAATCCATTTTTCTGTAACTAGTTTTTCAAGGGCAAAAGGCCCTCTGGCATGCAATTTCTGAGTAGATATGCCAATTTCCGCTCCTAAGCCAAAAACCTGTCCATCAGTAAATCTTGTTGAAGCATTTAAGTATACCACAGCCGCATCAACCTGGTTTAGAAACAATTCAGTTTTAACAGGGTTTTGCGTAATAATTGCCTCAGAATGTTTTGAAGAGAACTTTGCAATATGATCAAGTGCTTCATCGATACTATTTACAATTTTCACAGAACACTTGAAATCAAGGAACTCTCTTCCAAAATCTTCGGGTTCAGCTTTATTAATTAAAGGATAATTCTGATCTTTTAAAATCCTATAAGAGTCTTCATCGGCAAATATCTCAACATTATATCCAGCCAGCATTGGTGCAAGCTTTTCCAGAAAAGTTTGTGCAATTGCCTTATCTACCAAAACAGTGTCTAATGCATTACAAACGGAGGGCCTTGAAACCTTGGCATTTACCACTATTTTAGCAGCATCATCAAGTTTAGCCGACTCTTCTACATAAGTATGGCAAACACCAGCACCAGTCTCTATTACCGGTACTAAAGCGTTTTTGCGAACGAATTCAATCAACTGATTGGAGCCTCTAGGGATAATTACATCTATATATTTTTCTGCAGTTAAAATATCTAAAATATACTTTCTTTCAGCAGGAAGTTGTTGTACAATATTTATATCAAGGTTATTTTCAGCAAGGACCTTCTGAATCAATGAAACTACAAACAAATTAGTATGATAAGCATCCTGCCCCCCTCTAAGTAAACAAACATTTCCTGATCTAATGCATAAAGCGGCTACATCAAGTGTAACATTTGGTCTTGATTCATAAATTACGCCAACCACACCAAGAGGAACCGTTCTTTTTTGAATAAAAAGTCCGTTATCGATTGTCTTTTCAGAAAGGATCTTGTTGGTTGGATCTTCCAGGTTTGAAACATCAACCAGGCTTTTGCTAAGCTCAATAATTCGTTCAGCATTTAAAAGAAGACGATCCTTCTTGGGGTCAGTGTCAGACATCTTCTCCAGATCCTTTAAATTCTCAGCAATGATATCTTCTTTTCTCTCAGAAATAATTTGTGCAATTCGGGTGATTATGCTTTGCTTATCCTTATCACTGAGTGTTGATATGGATTTTTTGGCATTCTGTGCACTGATTAACTGGTCTTCTATCGATTCCATTATCATATTATAATATTACAATATCACTGGCATTGGCTATCTCCAGGTTATGTTGTTTAGCATTTTTATTAATCGTGTTCGATGATACTTTAGCCTGTGCTACGGCTACAATATTTTTCTGCTCGTCAATAATTTCAAATATTTCGCCATTAGCGAAATCTACTTCAATAGATTTTACACCAACAGCAAGCAAGCTTTTTCTTTTTTTAATTGCTTCGCTGGCACCAGCATCAACCATGAGTCGACCAGTTACCAGGCTACCACTTGCAAGCCACTTATTTCTTGCAGATATTGAGCAGTTTTTGGGTGTGCAGATAGTGCCTGACTCTCCTTTTGCTGCTTTTAGTATTCCGTCTGGTGTTCTAACGCCAAAAATAACGACCTTGATTCCCATTGTAGAAGCAAGGTTTGCGAAGGTTAGTTTAGAAATCATACCACCCAACCCTACCTCAGATGTATTTTTGTTAGCTAAAGAGAATACATCGTTATTTATGGATTCAATTGTGTCAATTACGTTTCCATCTTTATCCAGTACACCCGGAACTGATGTACCTAAAAGGATAAGAGAGGCACCAAAACCAACACCTAATAAAGTAGCAAGTTCGTCATTATCTGAGAACTTTAGCTCTAAATTACTAACTACATCATTTTCATTGGCAATTGGAATTACACCATTTTTCCATAATTCCTCGTAAGTTTCTTTTAGCTGAAGGAATTGAGTTCTATGAGAAAAATGCTGTCTCTCGCATAAACTTTGTGCAATAGAAATATTATAGGGTTTAAAATGTTTTGAATAAGTGCTTAACAATAGCGGATTACCAATTGAAGCAGCAGCTTTTCGCTCACTAATTTTACCTTTATAATTTTTTATGTATTTTTTTCCAGCTGCAACTGCACCTGAAGATACCAGTATTAAGTGGTGATTAAGAGCAAGTTCTGCTACTTGCCGGGTTATATCTGCAATTATTGCTTCATCAATTTCTCCTTTAGAGGTAGTGATGGAAGCGGAACCTAATTTCAATACAAGTATAGACTTGGTCATTGTGGCTGTTATAGTTTATTTGGCGCGAAAATTCGAAAATAGATAAATTACTGCGTATCTCGTAACTATAAAATAAAAAAATCCTCCTTTTTATTAACTAAAGAGGAGGATTTAGGGAATAAGTTTATCTAAAAGTTCATTAAACCAATGAAGCTTCTAAGCTAATCTCTACGTTATAAGCCTTACTTACAGGGCATGTGGCCTTGGAACCAGCCGCAATTTCCTGGAACTTGGCATCATCAATTCCGGGTATGTCAGCTTTTAGGACAAGATGTGAAGTAGTAATCACTCCATTATCCAAAGTGACAGTTGCTTTGGTTTCTAATGACGTTGGATTAAATCCAGCTTCCGTTAAGTCTAAGCTTAGTTTCATGGTGAAACAGCCAGCATGAGCTGCAGCCATCAATTCTTCAGGATTGGTTCCAATTCCATCAGCAAAGCGACTATTAAATGAATATTGTGTTTTATCAAGTACTTTGCTATCGGTTGTAAGGTTTCCTGAACCTTCTTTAATAGTGCCATTCCAAACGGCTGTTGCATTACGTTTCATTTCAATAAATTAAGGTGATTATTAAAAGGTTGTTTATTTTGTTTTATCGCGATTTCTATTCAATTTGATTTTGATCTTCCCGTCTTCGCCATCAGTTGCTAGTAAATGTAATACAATTCCTTTCATCCTTCTTGCTCTTTTTTCATTTTTATCTGTAATCTCAGCATCCTTTTTAGGATTTCTTAAGGGTACATCCAAAGTAATGTTAGTCCCGGTTGACATTGAGTATACGCCGGCAATATCCATATTCAGCAAGCTCGAATTAATTTGCATAGGGTTGATGGTAATTTTTTGACCACGTACATCAAACTTTCCATTCAAGTTCGTAAATGAAATGTTGTCCAAATCCCTAAGTGGGAAAGCAAATTTCCCTACATTTTTAACCGGATCGAAGCTTATCAGCGCCCCTTTTTTTAAATCAAATGCGATGCTGCCATATAATGAATTGGGAAGGAGATTTCCTTTATCGCTTATAACCCCCGATATATTAGTCTTAGAAAACAGATAGCCTCTTAAGTTTTTTGACGTCAGTGTTTTCATGCCGAAGTTATCAAAGGAATAAAAAAAGTTTTTAATGTCCACATTAGTAATTGTAGCATTAAGTTTAAAATTATTGGTACTGCCCTTTTGAGCAATGCTACCATTTAAAGAAAGTGCACCACCAGCATGCTTTACATTAACATTTTTAATAGCTATACCATTTTCTGAGAGCAATAGATCTGCATTAGCATTAGTAGCAAGAAACTTATTGTAGTATATCTTATCTACTTTAACATTCATATTTACTTGACTCTTTTCAAAAAGTTCATTCAGGTTTTCTGAAAAATTAGATTTCTTACTTCTCTTTTTTGCTTTTGGTTTTCTGGTTCCAAGGAAGCCGATAAACTCCTCTAAATGAAGCTCTGGGCTCCTGATCTTCCAGTTGAGCAGTACTTTCTCCGGATTAGTATAATAAAGGTTTAAGAAATTACTTACAGAACCTTCCATAGATACAATGCTTTTACCGCTTTGTAAACGGATGTTCTTAATATAGAGGTCCTGATCAGTAAAATTGAGTGAAATGGCTGTGTTTTTGAAACTAACCTTGCGGGGAACATAACTTACATCTGCATTCTGAATATCCACCACGCCTTTAACAAAAGGTTTGGCCAGCATAAAATCTACAATATCTGCACGGTAAGCCAGTTTGACATTTGCTGTGCCGTTACCGAATTTGAGCATCTCCTCTCCGATGACGTTGTTAAGCTTTGCAATTTCAAACTGTGAAGTGAACAGCCCCCTGGCAATTGGTTTATTCAGGTTATTGATAAAGGCGGTGTCAATGGAAAATGGTATCTGCGCATAGCTTCCTTTAAAACTAAAGAGCTTAATGGCTGAGTTTTCATCATTTATTCCTTTGCCTTTAATATAGTTATTGGTAAAAAAACCGGTAAAATTACAATCTTCAACTACCCCACCCCGCGTGGTTAGCACATTATCCTTTATGAGTGCCTTAACATTGATAGCAGGGTCTCCACCAGGGCCCATATTGCCAGCCAGCGTGCAATAAACATGTATAGGTTGCTTAAGGTCAAACATGTTGAGCTTAGCAGTAATATTTGGAGCCAACAACGCGGAAGCATTGCGCCATAAAATATTTTTGGTTTCTATATTGATGGTAAAGTCTGTGTTTTCTTTAGAAGTATCAAACTTAGCCCCAATTATAAATGGATCTTTTCCAATATTTAATTTATTAGGAGCTACCAGCAAAATTCCGGAATCGTCGTTATAGGTAATTTTAAAAGGACCTTCTAAAAGTTTGTCTTTAATAAAGCTGCCTCTTCTGGTGTTAAATGCCAGGCTTTTGGCTAGTGCTTTAAGTTTAATGTCAGCCTCCCAACCGCCAAGTAAAAGATAATCCATATTGCCCTTTAAATCGTAAATGTCAAACTGAAAGAGTTTATGTCCTTTTTGATTGTCTACCACAAAACTGACATTGCTTAACGTAAACTTTCCCAGTTCCGGGCTTGAGCTGTTATCATCTTTTGGCTTTTTTGATTTGTCTTTTTTGGGGAAAATAGCGGTATTGCTATATCCATTACTGTCGGTAAACAGATAGATTGCTGCATCATTAATTCCTATTTTTTTTATTTCAATAGTTCCCTTAAGTAAGGCTAAGGTATTTACAGATACTTCCAATTCTTTAGCATCTAAAAGCGTATGCTGATGGTTTTTCCAAAGGCTATCTTTCATCACTACATTGTTTAGTTTAATAGAGACGCCAGGAAATCCGCGTAAAAAGGTGGGTTCCATGCTTGCTATGGTAAGCGTGCCATGGAGGTTTTTATTTAGCTTTTGCGTTATGGTTTCCAGTAAACTCTTTTTATTTGAGTTCACATATAAAGCAAGAGCTGAGAAAATTAGAAGTATCAACCCTATAAGGATACCCAGTACTTTGAGTGTTATTTTAGACCAGCTTGGCATTTTCTGTTTTATAGTCAAACGTTTACAATATAATAATTGTTTTCGAGATAATGATTCTGGCTTTTTATTAACTGCAGCCTATTCCATTTGGGCTGCCAGACTTAAACATTCAGGAAAAGATTAGCACTTGAAAAAATCTATAGGAAAGGCTTAAGAAACCCTTAAGTCTTTCTTATAGATTATTCAAGTTTTTTTGTTTGAGATTAGAGCATACGCTCCTTCAGTCGAGATGACGGAGAAAGGTCACTTTGAACGAGGAAGGGTAACTATGAATATAATGTATGATTACTAGAACCCTAGTTCTGCTTATGCCGTTTTTAGATTAAGTGCATGTGTGGTTTGAATCCTGATCTCTTCAGTTAACTGAGCATTTCCGTTCAGCGCCTCACCATAAGAAGGAATCATACTTTTTAGTTTTTTCTGCCATTCTTCAGATTTAATCTGATCAGCAAAACAACGCTCCATTAAGGTAATCATGATGGAAACAGCAGTAGATGCCCCCGGAGATGCACCAAGTAGTGCTGCAATTGATCCATCGGCAGCAGTAACAACTTCAGTACCAAACTCAAGTACACCACCATGTTTTTCATCCTTCTTAATTACCTGAACACGCTGACCAGCAGTTTCGAGCTCCCAATCCTCCATTTTTGCGGTTGGCAGATATTCTCTAAGCGCAGCCAGACGATCTTCTGGTGACTGACGTACCTGATCAATCAGGTATTTGGTAAGCTGCAGGTTATCTAAACCTGCCGATATCATCGGTCTGATGTTATTAATTTTTATTGAAAGAGGTAAATCAAGTAAAGAACCATGTTTCAAGAAACGCGTAGAGAAACCAGCATAAGGGCCAAATAACAAAGCTTTTTTACCATCAATCATTCTTGTGTCAAGATGTGGGACAGACATTGGTGGGGCACCAACAGACGCCTTTCCATATACTTTTGCATTATGACGTTCAATAACTTCCGGATTAACACATTTAAGCCATTGTCCACTTACAGGGAAACCGCCAAATCCATTTCCTTCTGGAATTCCCGCTTTTTCAAGAAGTGGTAAAGAACCACCGCCTGCGCCAATAAATACGAATTTTGCTTTTACAACTCTTTTTTTACCGGTTGTTTCATTTTTAACCTTTACTTCCCATAAACCATCTTTTTGCTTTAGTTTGCGAACTTCATGGTCAAAATGCATACTTACGCTTTCCTTCTTTTGAAGGTAATTAAACATCATTCTGGTTAAGGCACCAAAGTTTACATCGGTACCAAGCTCCATTTTTGTTCCAGCAACTTTCTCTGCCGAATCCCTGTCGTTCATTACTAAAGGCATCCATTCAGCAAGTTCTTTCGGATCTTCAGAAAAGGTCATCCCTCTAAAAAGATCACTTTTCTGAAGGTTATTATACCTCTCGCGTAAAAATTCAACGTTCTCCTGCCCCCATACAAAACTGATATGTGGTATGCTTTTGATAAATGTTTCAGGAGAATCAACAATTTTATTCCTTACCAGGAAAGACCAAAACTGTTTGGATACTTCAAAAGATTCAGCAATTGAAACCGCTTTTTTAGTTTCTACTGTACCATCAGCTAGTTGTGGAGTGTAGTTTAATTCACAAAAAGCCGAGTGCCCGGTTCCCGCATTATTCCATGCATCAGAACTTTCTGCGGCTGCTACGTCTAATCGTTCAAAAATTTCAATACTAAGATCTGGCTGCAATTCCTTAAGTAATACACCCAAAGTTGCGCTCATAATACCAGCGCCAATTAATACAACATCAACAGTACTATCTGATTTAGTTTTACCAGTCATTTTTGAAATTTTTTGCAAAAATACGATTCTTAATCAAATTTTTCACCTAAACCTCACTCCTGATTTTAATTATATTGCGATTAATTTACATAAACCCTATTTTCTTTAATAAAACAGCCTAAATCATAAGAAAATCGGTAGTATCTAAATTAAAAACAGCTTATTGAATGGCAAAATGATGTATTAATAAACGCAAACAACTTTTGCTTACATCTGTTAATCAATTAGCGAGCTAATAAATTAAATAGACAACATGACTATTCAATCAGTTAATCCGGTTACTGGAAAAGTAATCAAAAGCTATAAAGAACATTCCTGGGAACAAATCGACAAAAAAATAGCTACAACGCAGACTGCCTGGTTGAAATGGCAAAACTCAAGTTTTGCTGAAAGGGCCTCTTTGAAAAAGAAAACATCTGCACTGCTTATACAGCGTAAGGAAAAACTGGCAGCTTTAATGGCCATCGAAATGGGAAAACCGATTAAAGATGGTATAGCCGAAATTGAGAAATGTGCATCTGTTTGCGACTATTATGCAGATAATGGTGAAACTTTTTTGAAAGATGAACTAATTAAAACTGAGGCTGTTAAAAGTTATGTAAGTTTCAGGCCTTTGGGAATCGTATTGGCAATAATGCCATGGAACTTTCCGTATTGGCAATTATTCAGGTTCCTGGCTCCTGCCTTAATGGCTGGTAATTGTGGCGTGTTAAAACATGCATCTAATGTTAGTGGTTGTGCGTTAAGTATTGAACAGATAATTAAAGATGCCGGATTTCCCGCAAATGTTTTTCAGGTACTGCTAATTAATAGCAGGGTTGTTAAGCAAGTAATAGCCCATCGCCATATCAAGGCTGTTACTTTAACAGGAAGTACAGAAGCAGGTATGCAGGTAGCTCAACAGGCTGCACAGCAACTAAAGAAAAGCGTGCTGGAGCTTGGGGGAAGCGACCCGTACCTTATCCTAGCCGATGCAGATCTTGAACTGGCAGCAGATGTTTGTGCTCAAAGCAGACTCATAAATAATGGCCAAAGCTGTATTGCTGCAAAAAGATTTATTGTAGTAAAGAAAGTTGAAAAGGAATTTGTTAGGCTGTTTAAAAATAAAATGGCAGCCAGAATAACAGGCGATCCTTTTGATGCTGATACCAACCTAGGGCCAATGTCTAGATTAGATCTTAGAGATGATTTGCATGAGCGAGTGAAAGAAAACATAAAAGCAGGCGCTAAGTGTATTCTTGGAGGACAAATCCCTGATTTTAAAGGGCGACATGCTTATTACACTCCTACAATTTTAACGGGGATAAAAAAAGGTATGCCTGCTTATGAAGAAGAAATTTTTGGACCCGTGGCTTTAGTTATTTCGGCAAAAGACACTGATGATGCCGTAAAAATTGCAAATGACACACCTTTTGGCTTAGGTGCAGCAGTATTTACAAAAGATGGATCACTTGGAGAACAGGTAGCAAAGACTCATTTAAATGCCGGCTCTTGTTTTGTGAATTCATTAGTTAAATCTGATCCACGATTACCTTTTGGAGGGATTAACCAATCTGGTTATGGTCGTGAACTGGGGTTATTTGGCATTAGAGAGTTTGTAAATATTAAAACAGTTTACATTAAATAAGCTGCACTTTGTCCTAAATACCACCTGTTTTTGGCTTTTATGGCAAGCCATATTTGATGTTACTAAGGTTAAATTTGAATTACCTTAAGCAATTACTATGAAAAACTTTGATTGGACCTCATTTACAATAAGAATTTTAGTGAGAGCAAGTCTAAGCGATATTTACAACGCTTGGACTAGAAGCTCTGAAATAGAAAAATGGTTTTTGAAAGAAGCCATCTTTACGAACACAGACGGGACTAAGATAGGTAAAGAGGAATCTATTCGGGAAGGTTATAACTACGAATGGCTCTGGTATCTATATGATGATAGGGTAACAGGTAAGATAACAGAAGCAAATGGTTCAGATTTTATCCAGTTTACTTTTGAAGGAGAATGTCTTGTTGATGTGAAGCTATCTGTTCAAAAAAACTATGTTTTAGTAGAGCTTACTCAAAAGAACATACCCACTGACGAAAATAGCATGCGGAATATTAGATTGGGATGCCATAATGGATGGTCATTTTACCTTGTTAATTTAAAATCCATTTATGAAGGAGGTATTGACCTGAGAGGTAAAGACCCGGACTTTAAGCCAATGCTGAATACCTAATCTTAACTCAAATTATCATGAAAATCTCACATTACAGATTTTCAAATTAATATATGTAGTTAACTACGTACTTTTGAACATAAATTTAAAATGTATGAGTAACTCGATATTAATAGAACCCATTTACAACAACTACTGTGCACGAATAATTGATATTATTCTCCCAATCCAACAGATCGAATTTGGAGTGTCAATTACACTGGAAGGTCAACCAGATCTTTTAGATATAGAAACAAATTATCATAAAGATGGCGGCGGATTCTGGGGTGCCTTAAATAACGAAGAACTGGTAGGTACCATAGCTTTAATGAATGTTGGCCATAATACCGGTGTTATCAGAAAAATGTTTGTGAAAAAAGATTATAGGGGTAAGGAATTGAGCATTGCTCAGCACTTGCTTGAATCACTTATTGATTATTGCAGGCAGCACAACATTGCGGATATATATCTTGGAACAGTAGACATTCTTAAGGCTGCATGCAGGTTTTATGAACGAAATGGTTTTGTAAGGATAAAAATGGAGGAGCTTCCATCCTATTTCCCAAGAATGAAGGCCGACAATACGTTTTATCACTTAGATTTGAGAAATTAATGCTTTAATAAGCAATTTGAAATATCAGCACATGAATGTAATCAATGAATCAGGTATCCTGGCCATATCAACAAGACTGCAGCGCTTAAGTGAGCAGTTTCGTAAGGATGGGTTTCTTCTTTATAAAGCGCACCATATAGATTTTGAGCCCAAATGGTTTCCTGTTATTTATACACTGCATTTTAAGCCAGTGTTAAGTGTTGTTGAACTTGCAGCTGAAATTGGTTATACCCATCCCTCAACCATTAGCTTACTAAAAGAGTTGGAAAAAGAAAAGATCATACGATCCAAAAAAGATAAACAGGATGAACGGAAAAGACTCATTTTACTAACTGAAAAAGGTAAAAAACTGCTTGAACAAATGCAGCCTGTATGGGATATAATGGTTTTAGCCTTAACTGATGTAACAAATACTAGCAACAATATCATGAAAGCTATTGCTGAGGTTGAACAAAAACTAGAAGAGCAAAGCTTTTTGGAAAGGGCAAAAAAAATATCGCCACCTGTCAAATAGCTTTTAAGCTAATTCCGGGGTGGCTCTTTTAAAATACAAATGGGTTAGTATCATTAGCATACCTATCATGATAGAGACATCTGCAATATTAAACACACCTGTTTGAAAGATTCCAAAATCTATATGCAAAAAGTCAGTAACTGATCCGTATAATAGTCTATCGTATAAATTCCCAATACCACCGCCGATTACAAAGCTAACCCCAACAATTAATAATCTATCCAATTCGGTTTTGCTCAAAATATAATAGATGCCAAAACCCAATACAAACAATGGTAATAAAGAAAGCAGTACAAACTTAACAGGTACAGGTAGTGCCTCTCCTGAACTTAAAAAAGCACCTGAATTCTCAACCTTAGTTAAGGTAAAATTGTTACTAATGATCTTTATGTTCTCATTATAATCTACATGCTTTCGTACAATACTTTTAGTAACTTGATCGCAACCAATGTTAAACAATACAAGTGATAGAACTAACACCCTTCTAAGAATCTTTCCTGTTATCATTTTCATGTGTTAAATACCCGCTTAATATAGTTATATGTTGTGTATGATTAAAGGTAATTGATTTTTTTTACCAGAATGTTGACATATAAACTCCTTTAGTAACGTAAATATTTAGAACAAACGTTTGCGCAGGGATATAAAAATATTATTTAACAGATTAGCAAAACAAAATCACTTATTCTTTAAATGAGAAAGTTAATTCTATTTTCCATGATGGCTGTCTTTACCTCACAGTCATTTGCACAAAAAGCTGCACCAGATCCAAAAATATTTTGGTCAGAAAGTTTTAAAAGCGGCAAATTACCAGATGGCTGGTTAAATGTTGATAGCAGTAAAAAAGACCTGGCATGGCTAATTACCAATCAGCCATACCCTGGCTCCTATCAATATCAGCAGCAAGCACCTCCTATTGCTTCAAAAAGCCGTGGCTATCATTTACAGTTTCAGGCAGGCTATTTTGTTGATGAAGATCAACCATCATGGGTTAAAAAAAAACAGCATCCCGATACCTGGATGCAGACAGCAGCTATAAACTGCTCTGGCAAATCCTCAGTAATACTTCGTTTTCAGCATACCTTCCGGTATAATAGCGAATTTGCAGCAACTGGAGCTGGTCTTTATGTTGGTGTAAGTACTGATGGCGAGAAATGGACCGACTATAATGTAACTAATAATGTGCCTTCAGCAACGGATATGTTTACTCCTATTAATCAGGAGGTAAATATCACCAAGGTGGCTGCCAGGCAGCAAAAGGTATATCTCCGATTTTATTGGAAGGGTTATTATAGCTGGTATTGGATGGTGGATGATATTGAGTTAGCAGAAGCTTACAATAAAGACCTTGCTATAACGCGCTTAACGTCGCATAACGAGGAAGAAAATACCTTCACTAAAAACGATGTTTTAGCTGTTACAGTTAAAAATAGCGGTATCGAAAGCATTAGATCAAACTTTAAAGTTGTGGGCACTATTGACGGAAAAAAAGAAGTTTCTGCAGATGTTATAGCTAGTAAAAAGCCGATTTCAAGTGGTCAGGAGATCACTGTCAAATTTCCTGCTATTGATTTAACAGACAAGGCAACACACAATTTAAACTTTAGTTTAAAGTTTGACGCAGATGAGAAGCTTTCTAACAACACATTAAAAGCAAAGATAAATGCCAAAGAGACTAAAGTTGGAAACCTCACTGATTTTAAAGCCAATGGAAATGAGTTTAATGTTACGGCTGGGTTTTCGGCTTTTAAAGTAATATTCTATACTGATGATATTTTCAGAATCTGGATGGCGGCTGATGGAGAATTTACCAATCCTGCAGGTAATGATATTGTAGTTAGCTACGATGTTAAAAATCCTGCTGTTAATTCAACCGACAAGGGTAGTTATTACCAAATAAGAAGTAAAGATTGTGTTGTTCGTGTTTACAAACAGCCATTACGCTTTGCGATGTACGATGTAACGGATACTAAACCTATCTGGGAGGAATCTGAGTCAATGTCGTTTGGTGCAAGAACAAAACAAACGATGAAACGCCATAATGACGAATATTTTTATGGCGGAGGTATGCAAAACGGCTATTTTTCTCACAGAGATAAAGATATTCTGATTGAAAAAGGTGGAGGCTGGGATGATGGTGGAAGAGCTAATCCTGCCCCATTCTATATGTCTACCGCGGGTTATGGAGCGTTCAGAAATACATTTGATGCTGGTAAATACTCATTTAAGGAAACACTGAGCTTTACACATAATGAAAACCGTTTTGATTGTTTTTATTTCTTCGGCCCCTCATTAAAACAAATACTTAACGGTTATACTCAAATCACCGGACGCCCATTTTTAATGCCGCGTTGGGCTTTAAGCATGGGCGATGCAAACTGCTATAATCGTGGTGTTAAAGGTGACGACAGCAAAAACTACAAGGGAACAGGAACAACAGGCACCACACCTGATGTAATAAAATTGGTTGCCGATAAATATATAGAAAACAAAATGCCTCGCGGATGGATCTTGCCTAATGATGGTTACGGATGTGGTTATACCAAGCTGGATTCAACCATTGCAGAGTTAAAGAAAAGAGGCTTTTACACTGGACTTTGGACAGAAAACGGGGTAGAAAAAATTGCGAAGGAGGTTGGAGAATACGGATCCAGATTAGCAAAATTAGATGTTGCGTGGGTTGGTCCGGGTTATAAATATGCATTAGACGGCTGTAAGGCTGCTTATGAAGGTATAGAGAACAATAGTAATGCCCGTGGCTTTATTTGGAGTGTAATGGGCTGGGCTGGTACACAGCGCTATTCAACAGTATGGTCCGGAGATCAAAGTGGTAACTGGGAGTATATCCGTTTTCACATTCCGACTATTATTGGTTCCGGATTGTCTGCTCAAAATGCGGCAACGGGCGATGTGGATGGTATTTTTGGAGGCAGTGATTCTACTTATGTAAGAGATTTACAATGGAAATGCTTCACTCCTGTTTTAATGGTTATGAGTGGTTGGGCCAAAAAGAACAAGCAGCCTTATCTGCAGGGGGAAGTTAATTCTGCTACCAATAGGAAATACCTTCAATTAAAGATGCGCATGACTCCGTATATGTACACGCTTTGTGAAGAGGCCTATGAAACCGGTATCCCGGCATCAAGAGCTATGGTTCTTGAGTTTCCCGAGGATGAGGTTACTAAAGGTAAACAAACTCAATATCAGTTCATGAACGGTGAATCACTATTAGTGGCACCAGTTTATAAAAGTGAGTCCAAAAGAGACAGTATTTATCTGCCCAAAGGGACATGGTATGACTATTGGGATGGTAAGGCTTACACCGGCAACACCTGGGTGAACAATTATTCCGCGCCTTTAGAAAAACTGCCGCTATTTGTTAAACAAGGCGGAATTATACCAATGTATCCTCAAATGGATTACGATGGAGAGAAAAAAACTGACAGCTTAACGTTAGACATTTATCCGTTCCAAAAATCTAAATTTGATATGTATGAGGATGACGGACTAACCAGAGATCATAGAAAAGGTGCATTCGCAAAAACATTGATTGAAGTTGATGCCACTACTGGTATACAAATTACAATAAATGCTGCCAAAGGAGATTTTGAAGGTAAGAACAAGCAAAGAGTTTATTTGCTTGATGTACATAATCCAAAAGCACCTAAGAAAGTTAGTGTTAATGGCAAAAAGTTAAAAGCTTACAATAATTTGCAACAATTTGAGAAGGCCAGTACGGGGTATTTTTTCAATGCTAATGACAGATCTGGTACTGTTCATATCAAAACAAATTACTTAAGTACATCTGCTAATCAAACGATTGCGTTGAATTAATAGATTGTAGAAGCACAAAAAAGAGGCAACCGCGGCTGCCTCTTTTAAATATATGATAGATTTAATTATTTTCTGTTTCCGAAGTCACAAAACTGAACATCTTTCTTAGGTCTGAAAATCATATAAAGCCCTACACCTATTAAAACCAATGCAGTAGTATATTGTGAAATATCAAAGAATATCAGGTCCTTTAAAGTAAATACACCTCCAAGTATCACAAAAAATACCCACCCACCTGCTTTAAAGTTCTTCCTGTAGCCTATTAATAATCCAAAAGCCAAAAAGAATGTATGCCAGCTCAACACCCAGAATGGAATACTAAGGCCAATGTTTCTCAATAAGAAGATAGCGCCAATCACAAGTAAAAAAATACCCATTCCGAAATGGCGATTTGATCTGGTTTTGTTATCTAAAGTTTCCATAGCTTTTTTTTCTTCAAAACTACTTGCAAAAACAACGTTCATCAATGATAAGGGGGCTGTATTATAGAAAACTGTCGGTAAATAATCTTAAATGTCCGGTAAAACATCTATGGTTGTTCACTAAATGATCCCGGTTTATTAAGCAGTTCGAAATACTTATCCAGATTCGTGCCTAAAGACTCCTCGAACGAAGCCTTTAAATCTTCTGGTTGTGGATGTTTATTCTTCCATTTATCAAAATAATGCTTAAAGGCTATATCCATTTTATCTCTTCCAACAGAGTTTTCGAGGATATACAACCATAAAGCAGTTTTGATGTAAGATGTCATGCTGTAATCATCAGATGAAGTAAATTTATCTGAAGGTGTTTCAATAGCCGATTTCATTGGGATACTGGCCATTGCACCATAAGTACGATCTAGAAATTCCTTTTCAGGTAAAGCCTTAACATCTGCGGGAATAGCATCACCAAATATGGAGTTGGCTCTGTATTTTTCAGCCTCGTATCTGAATTGGAAATAAGTGTTTAGGCCCTCGTCCAACCATGTATGTTGTCTTTCATTACTACCAAGCATACTCATAAACCAATTGTGGCCAATCTCATGTGCAATAACACCGTCTAACGACTCCTTTTTAGCATCGGGACTCGTAATTAAAGTAATGGTAGGATATTCCATACCCCCGCTTGAGTTGTTTGCCGGCCCCTCTACTACCTGTACAACCGGATACTCATATTCGCCAACCCAATTACTATATTTCCTTACGGCATCTTTTGTATAATCAATACTGTTACTCCATAGTGTTTCCTTTTTATTGTGGTAGTAGTTAAAAGCATCAATTACTTTACCTGATGCAAGTTTAACAGTATCGTATTGTATTACGAAATCCTTATCAGCAAACCAGGCGAAGTCTGGAACACTGTCGATTTTATAGGTCAGCTTCTTGGTAGCGTTTTTGTTTATAGGTTTGTAAACTACTGGGGGGGCTGTTCTATTGGCAACGTTTTTGGCCCCAATACTTTTATACAATGCGAGTTCATCTGAATTCTGTAATACTCCTGTTGCGCCTACAACGTAGTCAGATGGTACAGTTATATTTACTTTAAACGTGGCATAGTCGCTGTAGAATTCACCCATATCAAGGTAAGGAAACTCGTGCCAGCCATTTTTATCAAACACGGCAGGCTTAGGATACCATTGGCAAACCATAAACTCGCCATCAGCAAAACCGGATCTGGAAAAATAAGAAGGTAATTTTACTTTAAAATCAATTGTAATTGTAACTGAATCACCAGGCTTTAAGGGCGACTTTAGTTTTAACTTAATTACATCGATATATTGAGGATTAGGATGGGCCTCGGTTTCCGCCGTTTTACCGTTTACTTTAAAATTCAGGCCTTCGATACTGCCATGCGTGTATTTATCTAACTTTTTAACACGGGAAGTGTCATTCTTTATCTGCTGAAACAACGCCGTAGATTCCTGTTTATAGGCATTTGGCCAAATATGAAACCAGATAAAGTCAAGCTCAGATGGGGAATTGTTTTTATATACTATAGTTTCAAAGCCTTTTAAAGACTTATCTTGATCATTAAGAGCAACATCTATATTATAATTCACATGCTGTTGCCAATATTTTTCCTGTGCAAATGCTGTGGATGTAAAGCATAACAATAAAATTATCAGGTATTTTCTCATCTGTATGTAATCTCCTTTTTACTTAAGTTTTTAAATATAATACTCTATTTTAATTTAGCAAGTACGCACACTCATATCAAAAGTTGCTCCAATTTATTCTATTCTGCCAACCAAACACAAATTCTATAAAACTTAAAGTGATGGCTTTTGTTCTAAATAGTAATTACCAATATATATAAGGATATGAAAAATTATTTAACCATCGCCATTATAGCAATAGTGGCATTATTTACTTCTTGCTCTCCTACCGCAGAAGTTGAAGTAGCACAGGCAAAACTTGCAACAACAGCTGATGCCAAAGACATTGGATTGGCAAAATTCTATCAATTAAAAGACGGGAAGATGAGAATGGATTTGGAACTTAATTTTCCGGCAAGGGCCGACAGTACTGTAGCTGTTCATTTTCATGAGCATGGAGATTGTGGCGACATGGGAAATAATACGCATGGACACTGGAACCCTACAAACGAGGCACATGGTAAATGGGGATCTGCTGCATATCACTCTGGTGACATCGGGAATATTCAACTAGACAGCAAGGGTCACGGTTCAATTTCAGTTACTACTGACAGGTGGAGCATTGAAGAAAACGATATCAAAAACATCATTGACAGAGGGATAATAGTTCATGGAGGTACCGATGACTATACTACCCAACCTACAGGCAATTCCGGACCTAGAGTTGGATGTGGTGTAATTGTTAAACTTTAATTTTATTAAGGGATGAATTGAGCAGGAAGCAGTAAAAGGGCCTACTCATTCATCCTACTGATTGATACAAATTAAATCACCAAAATTTTACGCTAAAATGTTACAACCAAATGGGTTATGGATTGTTATAAGTGTATAAAAACTTATAAAACATGAAAAAATTATTGTTGCCCAGTGCAATAGGGATGGTTCTTCTATTTGCCATTTTGTTAAATGCTTGCAATAGTACGAAGATCATTTCATCCTGGGCTGATCCTCAGGGGACAATAGAAAAATCTAATAAAGTGCTGGTGATTGGATTAATGGGCGCGAAAGACAGAAGCCTTAAAGAAAATGTAGAGAACGTAACCGTACAGAATCTTAAGGCCCATGGCATTAATGCAGGCTCGGCACTGGCCGAGTATGGCCCAAAGGCTTTTGAGGGTCTAAGTGAATCTCAGGCGCTTAAGAAAATAAAAAACAAAGGGTATGATGGCACTTTTACAATTGCCTTATTAGATAAAACGAAAGAAAAGAATTACAACCCTGGTTCGGTAAGCATCTGGCCAAGAACCTATCGTTTCTGGGGCTACTATCATACGATGTATGCCAGGGTTTATGAACCCGGATATTATACGGTAACCAACAAGTTCATACTTGAAGCGAATTTCTATAGCTTGAATACCGATAAACTTATTTATTCCGTGCAGACTAAATCATCGGATCCTTCCAGTCCCCAGGCCCTTGCTACAGACTTCAATAAAAGATTATTCGATGATATGATTAGTAAAGGTGTAATTAAACAATAGGAGGATACAATGTATGAGAACATTTCCAGTTAGATTCAGGAAAGCGAGCATGGAACTGGATGTCCTTGTAACTTCATCCGATAACTGCCTGAGATTTAAAGTAGAATTGGTTACAGGCGAACCAGACCCTATTGTGCTCAGTCGGGCTAATGGAAAATGGACCATAGAGCACCCGGGATCAAGGTGTTTCCCTCCTGAAGGATATGAAGATCTGGAAAAGGCTATTGATAACTACTTAGAGAAGAATCCGTAAAAATATTAAGCTTTAGCTGCAAACTCATCTGTGTACATTTTAAGGTTCTTTTTTAAGATTCCCCTTGCCATATGTATCCTTGTTTTTACTGTTCCTATTGGTACGTGCAGCATTTCAGAGATTTCATGATATTTAAAGCCTTCAAAATACTTAATGAACGGGGTTAAATATTCAGGTTGAAGTTTCTTCATTGCATTATGAATGTCTTCAAGCATAAATTTATTTTCCCCTGAATTCCCGGTAGCACTATTCTGTAATTGCGACACAGGGATTTCTTCGTGCGTAGTAATGAATGATCTGGTCTTAACTCCCCTTCTATAGCTATTGATAAAAGTGTTTTTCATGATGGTATATAACCATCCACGAAAATTTGTGCCATCCCTGAATTTTCTGGAATAGCGCATTGCCTTCAACAAAGTATCCTGAACCAGATCATTGGCATCCTCATAGTCCTGGGTAAACTTAAAGGCAAAAGTTTCTAGAGCGCTTTGATTTAGACTAAGCTGGTGGTTGAAATCAGTAGTGTTCATGGCTAGGAGGTTTAGGGAGTGACTACTTTTTAATTCATTTTGATCAATATTTCAATGGTAATGATATCTGTCAAAATACGTACCAAAACATAGATAACGTTCTGATAGCCAACATTCAAGTTCTCTCCTACTCCTGATCCAGGTATTCCATTCCCAGAGGCGTTATTGAGGCTGAATGCTGTACGCTATGTCTATTGATTGTTATAAACCCCAACTCTTCAAGTTCTTCATACTGTTCTTCCATTCCACCCAGTATTGAAGAACTTACTTGTTGGTCAATAATCTCTAATAATGATTTGATTTCCTCTTTTTCCATGGCATTAATACTTTAATAGATTTCTTTAAACGTCTACTTAAAGTTAATAAAAACCATTTGTTTTTTAACTATGAAAGATTATTGCTTTTATAATGAATGTCAGACAGGTTTCTTAAGGTTTCTGCAGCTGCTTCCGGTGTAATATCACGCTGAGGATTGCCAAGCATTTCGTATCCTACCATAAACTTTTTAATTGTTGCAGAGCGTAAGAGTGGTGGATAAAAGTGCATATGCCAATGCCACTCTGCGTGATCACCGTCGTTTACAGGCATTTGGTGCATACCAGCCGAGTAAGGGAAAGAAACCTGGAAAAGATTATCGTATCTTACTGTTATATTTTTGAGGGCCGAGGCAAGATCTTTTTGCTCTTTATCGGTGAACTCCAATATACTTCTTACATGTCTTTTACTGATAATCATGGTTTCGTAAGGCCATACTGCCCAGAAAGGCACCAGTACTACAAAACTATCGTTTTCAAATACTATTCTCTTTTGCTCTTTAAGCTCTACTTTAAGATAGTCTGTCAGTAAACTTCTGCCGTTTACCTGGAAATATTTTTTTTGATTTATTGTTTCTTTATGGATCTCAAGGGGGATGCTGTTCTGTGCCCAGATCTGACCATGGGGATGTGGATTACTGCATCCCATTAACTCACCTTTATTCTCGAATATCTGAATGTGCTTAATTGAAGGGTTTTCACTTAAAGTTTTAAACTCTTCTGCCCATAACTGGATAATCCCTTTAATTGCATTCAGATCAAGTTCTGCAAGTGTAAGATCGTGACGTGGAGAAAAAGCAATAACTCTACAAATTCCCGACTGGCTTTCAGCTTTAAGTAAACCGTCAATAGCAATTTCTCCTACAGGAGTATCCGGCAATAACGCCGAATAATCGTTTGTAAAAGCAAAATTGGTAGTGTAATCCGGATTTCTACTTCCGTCTGCCCTTTCGTTACCGGCACACAGATAACAAGCAGGGTCGTGTTGAGGTCGGTTGTCGGCAGGCAGGGATTCTACCTTTCCCTGCCATGGACGTTTAGTTCTGTGTGGAGACACTAAAACCCACTCTCCGGTTAATATATTTTGCCGCGTGTGCGGGTGTTCATTCATATCAAAATTGGTATCCATCTTGTGTCTTATCTGTTTTATTCTATTTTACTTCTTCAATTTTTAATATTACACTCGCTCTTGATGAGTTCACATCCGGGTTAAATCCAACTTTCATCAGGAAATCTCCTGTGTAAGATTTGCCGCCTTTTATAGTTGAAGTAGTACCTGGATAAAGATTTATCTCTTCAATTTTGTATTTCTTGGCAGCATCTAATCCCTTTAATAGAATCGGCAGGCTACTGTTTACTCCATACCTGTAGTTTACAAGATAGTTAAAGATCACCCCGGAAGATTTGTTTTCGTCCATATACAGCATTGAAGCTACGCTAGATTCTTTTGGGTTAGATAAGCGGTATTGATTACCCTGCCAGATGATATGCTTTATTTCATTATAAGTTTTAATTGCATCCTGACAGTATTTAAGGTCATTCTCTTTTAAATGACTAACCACGATGTCAAATCCTAATTTACCCATCATGGCCACATCAGTACGGAACTTAATTGGTTGTTTACCCCAGTCGGTCACATGATTAGAACTTGCTATTGCAGGGTAGAAATAAGAATATTCCCACTGCATAAAAATACGTTCAAGTGGATCTGTATTGTCACTAGGCCAAAACTCTGTAAAATATTGCAATGCAGCATAATCTACCCTGCCGCCACCGCCAGAGCAAAGCATCATTGGAACTTTAGGATACTTAGCTCTTATTCTTTCTAATACTTTATATAATCCACGTACATATTCAATGTAAAAGTGCGATTGATTTTTAAGAGTAGCAGAGTGTGCATTGTAAATAACCGCATTACAATCCCATTTAATGTAGGCTAGATCCGGATTTTTAGTGAATAGATCATCAACCACACCATATACAAAGTCTTGAACTTTAGGATTAGTTAAATCAAGCACCAATTGGTTTCTAAAATAATACTCATCTCTCTTAGGTTGCTTGATTACCCAATCAGGATGTTTTTCATACAATTGACTTTTAGGATTCACCATTTCAGGTTCTATCCAGATACCAAATTTCACGCTGTTATTCTGAGCTTCCTTAACTAACGATGAGATTCCGTTAGGTAATTTCTCTTTGTTTTCTTCCCAGTCACCAAGACCTGCAACATCACCATTACGAGGGTATTTATTTGCAAACCATCCATCATCTAATAAAAATAAGTCTACACCTAGTTTCTTAGTATCCTTTAAAAGTCCTGCAAGTTTGCTTTCATTGAAATCAAAATAAGTTGCCTCCCAGTTGTTAAGCAAGGTTAATCTGGTACCCTTACCATCCAGAAGTTTGTAGTTTCTTGCCCAGCTTTGAAGATTTCTGCTCGCTACACCCTTACCTTGCGTAGACAAGGTATACAGAAATACAGGAGTAACAAATTCTTCATTTGGTTTAAGTGTATACGGAGAAGCGTAATTGTTTATACCTGATATAATGCGTAGGTTATCCTGATAATCAACTTCCAGATCAGTACGGAAGTTGCCGCTATATTCTAAAGCACCAAATAGCACTGTACCTTCATCTTCTGTTGCCGGCTTATTTAGAGATACCATAAATACAGATGGCTGAAAAAGATTAGCTCTTGTACCTAATTTAGTGTCAAGTGTCTTTATGCCATGGGTAAGTTTTGATTCTTCCGACTGCATCTCTTTGGCCCAGTCGCCATGGTATTGATTCAAATAATAACCTGCACTTTTTATGTGAAGATTAGCTGAGGCATACTTATGAAGTGTTACATTGCCTTTTTCATTGTGTTTAATGGACGACCATTGCTCTACAACATCTTCTTTATAGTATGTTTTATAATAAAGCGTAACTGTAAAATTATAGGCTGGATCTTTCAAAACTATGCTTAATAGTGAAACATCATCATTTACCTTCTTTAAATCATGACTAACATACTTTAAATCCAATGAGTTGTTGCCATCTGCATGTGTTACGGTTATAGCAGGCTCTAATAAGTTTCGTGAACCTGAAGCAGTATAGGCTGAATTAAGCATTCCAGTATAATCAGGAGTTTGCTTAAACACACCAGACACCTCACCATATTCACTGGTGTTAGATAATTTCTTTCCAAAATAAACTGTTCCCAGATCTTTATTCGTATCTGCCTGTAATATCAAAGCATTATTTTGCGTTTCTATTGGTATAATGGTTTGTGCAACTAGCTTACCGGTGTTTAGCATTATACTTGCAGAAAGCATAGCAAATGATGCATAGGCTGGAATTGAGTGTGTCTTAAATCTCATGTTAAAAAATATATTTGGTATTACGTTGTATAATTAAAATCTTGTTTAACCATATCTAAATGAAGCCTTGCTCCCAGATGTTCTGCATCAAGTTCAAGGGCTTTAAATAGTGCATCAGTGGCATTTTCAAATTTTGCAAGGCCAAGATAGCCTAAACCTTGCAAAAAATAGCAATGAACTTTATTTCTAATGTCAAGATCATCTTCAAATATTAATAAGTTTGGCAATGACACAGCAAAGTAATCAATCTTAACCTGATCATTAATGTGCTGGTTACCATAGCCTATTAGTTTATTAAATATCTGTTCAGCCTTCTCTACATTTCCAAGTTTCTTCCAGGCCAGTCCCTGATAAAATATTTTGTCAGGTTGCTGATCGTTGTAAAACATGGCTGCTGATGGTTCGTCAAGTCCCTTTGTTGCGATGTTAAAATATTTCTTTGAGTTCTCTTCGTCATTTAATCCTTTGTATGCACAACCCAGCCAGTAGAATATGTCATTCTCCTGAGCTCCATATAACTTTCCTTCACCCAGATTATGCGGATAAGTTTGTGCGTCATTTAGTAATGAGATGGCCTCTTGATACGATTCGTTCTGTATTTTTTCTTTGGCAAGCTCAATAAGGCTGCATACGTATTGACCTGAAGCTTTACCCTCTCCGCCCTCCCAGGGATGGAACTTGTGTTGCATCAGCAATTGAAGAGCTTTCTCGTTCTCGCCAAGGAAATTATATATTGATATCAAATCCAGATATACATCATCTCTTTGTAATGCGGTGTCCAAATTCTTTTCCAGAAAGCCTAAGCGTTCATTAGGACTTCTATTTAATCTCTTGTAGAGTTGATGCAGCTCCATACATAAACGATCATCCAGAGGATCCAATTCAAACGCCTTTTCGAAACAGGCTAAAGCCTTATTCTGATCATTTTGTTTATTGAAATAAGCAATACCAAGATTTCTTAACACAGTCGGAAAATCTCCATTTAATTTAGCTGAAGTCTCCCAGTAGGCAATTGCCTCATCATACTGTCGTTTGTCGTAGAATAAATTACCAAGATAGTAAGGCGCTTTTGAGTCATCAGGATTTAACTGCATGGCAGCTCTTAGAACTTTTATTTCCTGTAGCCTATTAGGAAAACATAAGTAAGAATCTGCTTCAGCGGCCGTTTGAAAATAATTACTTGCAAGCTCAGTCTGAGCCAGTTTATGGTGGAAATATCCCAGGTAATAATAAACTAATGGATTTGTCTCTTTTCCTTTGATGGCATATGTAAGTAAATCAATTGCTTCGGAGAATAGACCAGATTCTGCATAATCTATAGCATATTCAATAAAGTTCTGTTCATATCCCCGGGCTAGTGCAACTAGCTCCTTCAAATATTTTTCTTCATTTAACGCATCGTTCAATGATCTGTAAACACATACTTTCTCAAACAATGCGCCTAAATTAAATGCGTCTTTTTCCAGAGCCAGATCCGTAGTGCGAATTGATTGATCTGCCTGACGCAGCTTTCTGTAAGCCGCAGATTTTACAACATAAGCTTTACTATTATTGGCGTTGTTATCTATCGAGTGATTAATGTGGTCCAAAGAAAGTTCGTAATCTCCATTAATCATATCAATCTGTGCTACTGAGAAATAACCGCTATCTTTGTAAGCCTTATTCCATGTAGATTTGTAGAATACTTTATATGCTTCTTCCTGTTTATCTTGGAATTTAAGAGATAAGCCAAGGTTATAATATGCTTCACAATCATAAGGATTCGGATTCCTTTGGATACTGGTTTCTATAGATTTGCGAAAATAAGGCTCACTCTTTTCAAATTGTCCTCGTCTCAAATACCAAAGGCCTAATGCATTGTTATTTCTTATATCTCCTGGCTCTCTTTCCAGGGCCTTTTCATAGTACGGCACAGGACTATAAGTTGCGTGTCTATACTGTTCTAGATGCTGCCCTGTTAAAAATAATTGTTCATTACTTTTGATCTCTTCAGGAGATAACGCAGGTTTTGCTGGTTCAGGGATATCATTAATTCTATTCTTTGAAGGCTCATATCTCAATAGTTCGCGCCCTTTAGTACTATTAATAACAAGCAATAGCTCATTCTCATTAAAATCTGTTCCTACGGCTATCTCTTTAACATAAACCTCCTTAGGTGTAATACTTGCTAGCTCTTCAAAATAAGTTTTATTGCCATTGGTCAGCTTAATCGATAAGTTGTTTTGTACAGATGTTACATAAATTTTAAGTTCAACTTTTTTATCTATTTTACTAATAGCCAGTAGAATATCTTTGCTTGCATTCTTAACTACGCCCAATGATCGGTAAGGCATAAAATATTGTGTGAAAGACTTTTCCTCATTTGGCATCAACCAGGTGAAATCAGGCTGATTATCAGTAAACATACCCGTCATTAACTCAATATAAGGACCGTCTTCATCCGTCAGATTTCTATCCCAAGCCACACCAAAGTCGCTATGCCCCCAGGTCCATTGTTTTTTGCCCGGTGAAACATGATGATTCGCAACATGAAGTAAACCCGCCTCGGTATCATGTTCATATCCTCCTACAAAATCATAATCAGAATTGATGGCCATATAAGAGGTCGGAACTGGAATATTCTTATACATTGATATATCAGTTCCTGGTGAGTAATCAACTTTGTAATAGGTACCAGTAGCAATTGGGAAGGTAGAGACATCTCGTTTTCCATGATCAAAAACGGCATTTACATCAGGAGGAAAAACAGATTGGTAATGATCATTTACCTTTACAGCCGGATTTGCCCACCATAAAAAGGTTTGTGGTAGCTCTGATCTGTTTAACAGCTTAGCTTTAATTTCAATATATGCTTTATCTGGGTGAAGGGTAAAACCAGCCATTCCCTTGGTATGAAACATCTGCTCAACCTCATTAACCCAAACAGTTTTACTGCCATCACTATTTTCTTCGAGCTTATAATCAATAGCGTTAAAGGTGGTTGGTCTGTGATGCTGAGGCCAGTTAAATTCTATACCTCCTGAAATCCAAGGGCCTGTTAAACCCACTAATGCAGGTTTAATTACCTGATTATAGTAAATAAAATGTCTTTTCTTTATCTTGTCATATGCCATCTGAATGCGTCCGCCTAACTCAGGCAGAATCATCATTTTGATATAGTCATTTTCCAGAAATAACCCTGTATATTGTTTGTCGATCTTTTCGTCCAGTATTTTCTCTACAACAGGATTAGGATAAACAACGCCGCTGCTTCCCTGATAAATCCTCTTTTCAAAGAACATAGGGTTTTTATTGGGCTTACCAATGCCATAGGTAGGTATGGTAATCTGCTCTTCCCAGACGTTTACGCTCATGCTTTTCATTATAATAATATTTTAAATGCTTTAGTTTTATTTGGGTTGTTTAGGCGCTCGTTAGTGTCTTACAAAATTATCTTCAAGTTCTTCCAGTGTTTGTCCTTTTGTTTCTTTAACCCTGCTTTTAATAAACAGAAAGCCTAAAAAGCATATCCCTGCATATAAATAAAATGGCCCGAAGGTGCCTAGCTTTTTGGCTAGGATTGGAAAAGTGAAAACGAGGATAAAATAAGCACCCCATAAGGAAATAATTGCCACAGAAGATGCAGCTCCACGTATTTTATTAGGAAAAATTTCAGAGATCAGCACCCATGTTACCGGGGCTAATGAAATAGCATACATACTGATGGCAAGTAGTACAAAAATGGAAATCAGACCTGCAGGGAATTGGTTCTGCAGCAGAAACGCCAGCACAATGTACACTATCGACAATCCCAGTGAGCCGATAAGCATAAGTGGTTTTCTACCCAGCTTATCTACCTGCCACATGGCCAGTAGCGTAAAAATTAGGTTTACTGCTCCTATTGCTACTGTTTCAAACAGCTGCCTGTCCAGGTTTGCACCAACAGATTCAAATATCGTAGAGGTATAATTGAACACTACATTTATGCCACATAGTTGTTGAAAAACAGCCAGTATAATACCTACTATTACAGCCGGGCGTACACTCTTTTCAAACACCGCCTTGTAAGATTGTTTCTTAATCCCGACAAGTGATTTCTCTATATCGGCGAATGTTGAATTTACAAATGATTCGGAACCAAGTTTGAGTAATACTTCTTTTGCTTTTGCCTGCTGACCTGCTTTTACAAGCCATCTTGGGCTTTCTGGCAGCCATAAGACTCCTATTAAAAATATAAGTGAAGGAACTACTCCTAAACCAAACATCCAGCGCCATGCGTCAGGCCCTGCATCGGCCAGGAAATAATTTACAAGATTAGTGATCAGGATTCCTATTACTACCGTTAACTGGTTAATGGCTACATTTCGGCCCCTTACCTTAGCTGGTGAAATTTCTGCGATATACATAGGGCACAACATAGACGCCATACCCACTCCTATTCCGGCCATAAAACGCATCACTACAAACAGTGTTAAAGTTGATGAAAAAGCGATGCCTATTGATGAGAGCGCAAAGATAAGTGCTGCTATCATAAGTCCCGGTTTACGTCCGTAACGATCGGCAATGTTTCCCGCAACCAGGCATCCGGCAATGCATCCTAGTGCCAGCGATCCGGTTAAAAAGCCTTCCCACCATGCATCCAACATGAATTGAGTTCTTAAAAAAGGCAATGCGCCTGATATTACAGCAAAGTCGAACCCAAAGAGGTAACCACCCAAGGCAGAAATAAAGGAGATTCCGATGATGTACTTATGATTAAAACTTATTTTCTCTATGCTCATTTAGGTTAATTATTTGGTAGGTTAAAATTGCTGGTTTTATTCTCTTGGTCAAATAGATTATTATTTCTTAAAGATGGACTTTTCTATCATTATTGCAGCACCTCCGCCCGAAGAAAGTTTAAGGTCTATCCTGGTGTTGCTGTTTACACTAATTGTTTTAAGTTCATACTGTGTAGCATTAACATCTGAATCTTTAGTGTCTGTATAAATTTGAGCGGTATAACTTACACCTGGTTTCAAAAAGCTGAAGTTTAGTTTAAGATTTCTTGGGGTCCAGTTGGTCATTGCACCTACATACCAGTTGTCTCCTTTTCTTTTAGCCATTACCGCATATTCTGCTAGTTTAGCATCTATTACCTTTGTTTCATTAGCAACTGTTGGCACGGCTGAAAGATATTTCATAATATCAGGAGCTTTTTCATATTCAGTTGGAGAATCAGCGAGCATCCCCAGTGGCTGATCATAGATAACATACATTGCAAGTTCATGGCAGCGGGTTCCCTGTCCTGATGGTAATCCTGGATCAATAGGTTTAAACTCTGCCTTAGTTTTATTCCGCATTGCACCGGGAGTGTAATCAAATGGACCGGCAAGCATCCTTACAAATGGAATGATCAAGTGATGATCTGGATCTATGGTATTGTCCCACTTGTCAGACTCTGCTCCTCTCACAGCCTCATAGTTAACAATATTTGGGTATGTTTTTTCCAAGCCCGTTGGCTTGCTGCATCCGTGAAAATCTATCATCAGCTTTCGTTTTGCCGCTTCTTTAGCAATGAGTTCGATCCATTGGATAGCCTCCTGATCATCACGATCAAAGAAATCGACTTTGATGCCGGCAGCGCCTATAGAATTCAGGAAATCCAGATTTTTATTGAGATCTTTTAACAAAGTAGAGGCAACGCACCATAAAAATACTCCGACTTTCTTTTCCCTGGCTCTTTTTATTACACCTTGAACATCTAATTTAGGATTAACCTTTGTAAGGTCATAGTTGTTAGACCACCCTGCATCTATAATCATGTATTCGAGTTTATTTGCAGCAGCAAAGTCAACATAATAATTATATAGATCGGTATTTCTGTTCTCCATTCCTGATGGAATGCTTGCACCAGGGAGCATAGCATCGTGCCACCATTCCCATGCAGCTTTTCCTGATTTGATCCAGCTGGTATCTTTAATTTCTGAAGGACGCGCAAGCTTGGTTACCAAATGATTATTCAGTAAGTCTTTGTCATTGTCGGTTGCGATAATCACCCGCCATGGAAAAGATCTGCTTCCATCGGTTTTAGCAAGATAATCACCCCTTTCTTTTACTACAGAAACAAAATCACCCCAACTACCCATTACAGTCTTCGTTGGGAATTTTGCCCAATCGCCGATATACCGATCTCCTTGTTTCTTAATATACATGCCCGGATAACCAAATAAATCAGACTCTGCAATAACTACTTTTATTCCATTACTTTTATCATCAAAAAGTGCTGGAGTTGTGGCACGTTTACCATTTGATATTTCCGCAATTGAGGGATATTTAATGTACGGTCCTTCCCAGCTGGTATAATTGTCAGTTTCCTGAAGTATCGCTGCTGGTTTTCCATTGATATTAAAATCGGCCTTTTCTGCTACTACCTGTATAGAGTCCTTAAAACTGGTAACAAAACGATAGGCAACCCCTTCATTATAAGCTCTGAAAATTAAGGAGTAGTTCTGATCAGAAAATAAAACGGATAACTCATTGAATTCTTTATTCTTTATAACCCTTATGTTATTCACTTGTGTAGTTTTGCCAAGCACTTTGTTTTGAAGCACCATTGCAATTGCTGAGGGAAGAATTACTGTTTTGTTTTTAAATGATATGGAATAAGTGATGCTATCACCCATACTCACTTTTACTTTTAGTGTATTATTTGGAGAGTTTAATTGGAACCTTTTGTCTTTGGCAATTAGTTCTGCTGACAAGCAAAAAATTAAGAGAAGGGTTGCCAGAACCGGGTTTAGTTTCATATGCTAAGTTTGTGTGCTGAATTTATAGGTTATACTTTCCTGATATAAATGATCAGGCTCAAGTATTGTTGAGGGAAAGCTTGGGTGATTTGGACTATCGGGATAAAATTGACATTCTAAGCAGATACCATCTAATGGTTTGTATGGCTCACCTAAATGTCCATTACATCTGCTTTCAAGGTAGTCTCCGGTATAAAGCATGAGTCCGGGGTAACTGGTGTATACATCTAATACGCGTCCGGATTCCGGATCAACCAAAGTGGCAGCGGCACCGTTTTTATCTAATACATAACAGGTATTTATCCCCTTTAGATCGTTTAGCTCGCTACCGTTTGTTCTTACAAGCCTACCTGTTGGGATATAATCGGCCGCTGATTCCAGCATACTTTTCGCATTGATCTTAAGGCGGTGATTTAGGAAATTGCGATCTGCAATGGCCGACAAGTTAAAATAACAATGGTTTGTAATATTGACTATGGTTTTCCTGTCGGTTATTGCAGTATATGTTATTAAAAGCGCATTATCACTTGTCCATTGATAACAGACTTCCAAAGTAAGATTACCAGGGAAACCTCCTTCTCCATCTCTACTTAATATCTTGAAAATTAATCTGTCATCATCTACAATATAATCAAAAACTTTACTATTAACACCAGCTGACGCGCTGTGATTAGAATTGCCGTTGCTATTTGCCTCGAGCTGATAATCAATGCCATCCAGATTAAAGCTTGCTCGTGCAATTCTATTGGCAAACCGCCCTACCGTTGAACCTACATAACAAATATCTTCCAGATAACCCTGCAACTCAGGAAACCCCAGGATAACATTGCCTAACCCATTGTTTTTATCTGGCACTACAATTGAAACAACTGTAGCACCATAATTTGTTAGTTCCACAAAGGCACCGGTTTTATTCTCTATTTTAAAGAGATAGATGTCTTTATTTTTAAAGTTACCCCAAGACTTCCGCGATATGCTGCTGCTCATTATCCCTAATTGTTTGAGTAGCCAGGGTTTTGATCTGATTCACTTATGTCGTCGTTCTGTTTGATCTCCTGCAATGGAATTGGATAGCGGTTATGATATTCCTGGATACTTCCAGATTCTTTGGTCCATTTATTTCTTTGTTTTGCAAGCTCAACCAGTTTACCTGTTCTGATTAGATCCATCCGTCTCCATCCTTCGAAACACAGCTCGCGCATCCTTTCGTCCATGATATTCGTTCTGAAGTCTTGTTGAGACATACCTGCATTCCATCTTTTATCTGCTGGCAAATTACCGTTCCAGGCCCTTGTTCTAATGGTGCTATTAATTAGATCCACAGCTTGCGAAGTGGCGCCTGTTTCATTTAATGTTTCAGCATAGCATAACAGAATGTCTGCATAACGCAGATAAAATATGTTTTTCCCTGATAGCCAGAAGCTAAGTGTGCCCTCTGTTCTCGGATCTTCAAATTTCTTAACGTGAGGATCAAGCTCATCACCTCCAAATGCTGGATTTAACGTTGGGACCTTACCTTTGTAGGTGAAATCATAGCGGATACTTTCGTTTTTTCTAACGTCCCCGTCTTCCCATACACCGCCATCTGCTGTAGTCTGATAACAGTATTTGGTAGGAACCATTAAGTCATAACCACCAAAATAGCAATACTGGTCTACTTCAGCTAATGAGCGCGAACCCATTTGCCATTGTGTTTGGTTGTTGTCTGGATAAACATTGTTGAACTTAAATTCATAAATGGATTCAGTAGTGTTCTGTTTGGTTGGATCCCATAGATCAGCATATTTAGGTACAAGACTATAACCTCCATTTTCTACAACCTGTTTAAACATATCTCTCGCCTTTGCATAATCTTTTGCTCCAGAGGCTTCAGGAGCATACAAATAAACTTTTCCAAGTAAAGCCTGGGCAGCCCCCTTAGTGGCCCTCCTCTTGTCGGTTTGGCTTACAGGCAAATATTTAACTGCATTCTCCAAATCGGCAATGATGAAATTGTAAACCATATTTAACGGTTGACGCTTGGTGCCATACTCCTTGAATTTAGCTTGATCGATAATAGGAATTTCACCCCAGTATTGAGTCATTTCAAATGTAAGCGCGGCTCTAATGAAGCTGGCCTCACCAAGGATAATATTTTTGCGTTCAGATTCCTCTGAATTTAAACCCAAAGCGTAGACTACTTTTGCCGCTGCAGATATAACTGGCCACCTGCTGTTCCATTGCTCTGCAAGTGCAGTGTTACTAGCGCTAAGGAAACCATTATATCTGTCGATACCAGCCTGACGATCGTCAGTCCGAACCTGATAAGCTCCTTGTTGTGCCTCATCAGTACCCATGGTAAAGATAAAGCCACCTCTGTCTTTTTTGGTGTTGCGCCAACTGGTATATAAACCTAAAACCAGCGGTTCGATATTGTCCAGACTTTTAAAAACCTCTTCTTCAGTTAAGGCGGTTTGCGGGTCCTCTGTGATGAATTTTTTGCAGGAACCACTAGTTAGCAATACAATAAATGCCAATACTATTAAACTATATTTCTTTTTCATCTTAGTAATATTAAAATCCAACATTTATACCCGCAACAAACATTTTAGATGTTGGGTACCCATCACCACCCTCAGGATCGTATCCTTTATACTTTGTAATTGTAAAGAGGTTCCTTCCGGTTACATACACTCTCAGATTACTCATTTTTGCTTTCTTAACAAATCCTTCGGTGAAGTTATACGATAACGAAAGTGCCGCCATTCTTAAGAAAGAGGCATTTTGGACCGCGTAATCAGTTTCTCCGACACCATAACGTCCGCTGCCTGTGTAAGCTCTTGGAATGTTAGAATTCGTATTTTCAGGCGTCCAGCGATCAAGTACATCAGTAATGCCAGCATATTCTCCTGAACCATTCAACAAACCTTCGTACAAACCGCTAATCGCTTTGCCTCCGTAGTTGTAGTTAAATACTGCGTTTAATGAAAGGTTTTTGTAGGCAAAATTTGTAGAGAAACCGCCGTAGAATTTAGGATCCTTTTTCCCAACAACAATTCTATCAGCATCATCTATCTTATTATCTCCATTAACGTCAACCGGAATAATATCACCTGGATGAATTACGCGTCCCCCATAATCAATATCCTTAATGCGCTCAAGATCTGATTGTTGGGCTATTTTTTCAAATTTATAGGTATAGATAGAATTTAGTGACTGATTTAAAAACAAGTTTCCTTCCCTCTGTATATCTACTCCGGTAAATCCTCCATAATTATATATCGCGTCAACACTTCCATATAACTTTGTGATCTTATTTTTATAAGAAGAAAGATTTACACCAAAATCCCATTTGAAATCCTCCTGGTCAATAATCTTGGCGTTAACGTTAAACTCTACTCCTTTGTTTAATAATGAGCCTACGTTATCGATTGTGTTTTTAAAACCTGAAGTGGTAGATAAAGTTCTTTCCATTAACAGATCATCATTATGAATTACAAAATAATCGGCACTAAATGACAATCTACTGTTCAATAAGGCTACATCTACCCCTAAATTCAGCTGCTTTTGCTTTTCCCATACCAGGTTTGGATTTCCTAAACGACCATCTGAAACATAGGTTACGGAATTATCTGAGAAAACAGGCCTGTACAACGAACGATAAGCGAAATTAGGGATGTTTTGATTACCTGCAATACCGTATCCTGCGCGTAGTTTTAGTGCATCGACATTTATGCCTTCAAAGAAACTTTCTTTAGATATATCCCATGCCAGGGCAAGTGAGGGAAACAGGCCCCATTTATTTCCGTTACCAAATCTAGACGAGCCATCGTACCTTCCAGTTAAGGTTGCGAAATACTTATTGTCATAATTGTAGTTAAATCTTGCCACATAGCTGATCAGTGAGTTGGTTACAAAATCAGAGCCCAGCTGAAATTGCTCTTTTAGGTAGGCACCGCCAAGGTATTTATAAGAGAAATCATCTGTCGCGAAGCCTGAAGCATCAATCTGATTGTAATTGTAGTTGTTCTGAGTTAAACCAAAACTTACTAAACCAGAGAAATTATGTTTTCCGTATGACTTATCGTAAGATACAGAATTATCCCATTGCCAGTTCATCCAGCTTTCTTTCTTTTGTGTTGCCCTTCCGTTATAAGAGTTTCGCAGCGACTGTCCTAAGTCTTTTGGGATATAGTTAAAGTAATCTTGTGACCTCACATCGAATGATATGCCTGTACGAATATTTAAGCCAGGTATTGGTGTTGCTACTGCATAATTTGAAGTGAGCAAACGGTTTTGTTTTCCTTTACCATCGATAGTTAAACTTCTGATTGGGTTATAAAGATCTGTACTCTGAATTCCTTTCCAGCTTAAATAGGTTATTTTATCATCGATAGGCAATAGTGGATTCGCGTTAGCAGCTATTCCAAATACGCCGCCATCTATGTATGATTCTTCTGTTCTAGAAAAACCGGTATTGGTTCCAATTTTAAACCACGGCTTAATTTTCTGATCGAGATTGATCTGGCCACCATATCGTTTATAATTTGAAGTTTTCAATAAACCACCCTGGTCTGTGTAGTTAAAACTCACATACATGGAGCCATCTTCGCCTCCCTTCGAAAACGTGGCGGTATGGTTTTGCTGTATTCCTTTTTTGGTGATCTGATCAAGCCAGTTGTATGATTCACCACGATTATATACAGCCAGCTCATCTGCCCCAAATGCAATAGAGTTAGGGCCGAGCAGCGTATTGATATATGCCTGCCTGTCTGCAGTAGGATTAGCATCCATATATTTGTTAGCGTAGGCATCCAGTCTCAGGTCGACTATTTGTTGCGCATTCAGATAAGATAAGTTTCTTGTGAACGATTGTACGCCCACCCACGCACTATATTCAATCTTTCCTTCTCCACTCTTACCTTTTTTGGTGGTAATCAATATCACCCCATTTGCACCCCTTGATCCATATAAAGCAGTCGCCGATGCATCTTTTAATACATCAATACTAGCGATGTCATCAGGGTTTATGGTATTGAAAGCTTGTTCTATTACCAAACCATCAACTACGTAAATAGGATCGGCACCAAATTTAATGGAGTTATTTCCCCTTACTTTTATAGACACACCACCACCTGGTCTCGGGTCATTACTTTGTACCAGCACACCGGCAATACGCCCTTGCATGGCCTGGTTAACATTAGTTACCGGTAACTCACTAATGGTTTTATCTGTTATTCCTGCAACAGATCCGGTAAGGTCCTTTTTCTTAATGGTTACACCAACTACGGTTACTTCCTCCAAATTATTATCCTCTGGGACAAGAGATACGTTCATTGTGGCCGAAGCAGGAAGTTCCTGAGTTACATAGCCCACAGAGGTAAAAACTATTGTTGAATTTGAAGTGGTATTTAGCGCAAACTTACCATCTTTATCGGTTGATATACCGGTGCCTGTGCCCTTGACCTTCACTGAAACACCTGGAATGGGTAATTTGTCGTCCTTTCCGGTTACCCGGCCTGCGACATTAATTGAATTCTGAGCGAAAACTGTAAAACTACACTGTAAAATGAGAAATATGAGCAAAGCATACCATCTTACAGTTCCTTTAATCGTAAAGAAAGACATAGTGAATAATATTTGGTTAATCCCGTTTAATATTTGTTAGGATAAACTTACGGGGAAATTAGAAGCCAGAAATGGACTAACTAAGACAAATAATGGACAATATTATCATAACTGAAGTGTTACAAAATGTAAAATAAGTAACATTTATTATACCTTAGCATTTAAAATATGACAGAGGAGAAAAAGAAAATTAAAGAAGGATTTTTGGGTCAAAAAATGATTGTCCTTACGCCCAATATTAGGAAAAGCATTAAGAACAATCCCCTAATCAATTCTTTTTACCTTACGGCAATCGGCTACTATCCACATGCCTTGGGACATGATCGTGAGCGAAAAACAGGTTCAGCCGAGTTCATTTTACTTTACTGTATAGATGGAGAAGGCTCTGTGGAATTGGACAATAAGGTTTATGTTTTAAAAGCAAACACATTTTTTATCATCCCTAAAAATATACCCCACAGGTATTTCAGCTCGTTAAAAAACCCTTGGAGTATATATTGGATGCATTTTAGTGGGGTCAATTCAAGGATGATTTATGAACGTTCTCTTGTTGAGGGGCAACATAAGGTTCATTCAATTCCCTTTGAGCAGGACAGAATAGATATTTTTAATCAAATATATACCATGCTTGAAGAGAGTTTTGGTACAAAAGAAATGGAGATCATGAACTTCAGACTACTCTATTTCGTAACCTCGCTAATTTATTATAAAGAAATAAACCCTTCTGTTTATAGTAAAGACGCGGTAAGCAGTTCAATTTCATTTATGAAAGACAATCTTGATAAGAAACTTACAGTAAATCAGCTTGCTGATCAACAAAAGATCTCTCTATCACACTACTTAAGGATATTTAAACAAAAAACTGGTATTTCACCCATAGCTTATTACAATCAGCTCAAAATACAGCATTCCTGTCAATATCTTTACTTTACTGACAAAAGCATTAAAGAGATTTGCGCTGTGTTGGGTATTGATGATCAATATTATTTTTCACGATTATTTAGCAAACTCATCGGTACTTCTCCCTCAGAATACAGGAAGAAACATAAAAAATAACTTTAGTTCTTCACCCTGTTCTTTTCACTTTCTGCTCCTGATTCACCATGTTTGGCTGGTGTACTGAAGGCTTTTCCAAAGCGGTAGTTAAAGGAAAGCACTGCAGTTCTTGAATCACCTTTGTTGGTCCAGTTAGCATCGGTTTGTGTAAGGTTATTAATAACTCCCCTATTAATTCTACTATAAAACAAATCATTGATGGCTAACTTCAAAGTTGTGCTAGGCGACAATTTCTTTTGAATGGCTGTACTGGCCTGCCATATACTTTTCAGTTCAAATTGAACATCTATAATCCGGTTCCTATAATTACCACTTAGTTCTGCGTCCCAATCTTTCCCTAAAGCAAATTTTGCATTTGCACTGGTAAAACAGAAAGTACCACTGGTATTAAGTTTTCCTGTATAAAAATCGCTTACTGTTTTGATGTTAGTGACCTCCGCATAAAAATCAAGGCTAAGCCACCTTGCAGCATCAAATGTTCCGTTAAAAGAGATGCTTTTAACCTTTTTTTTCCCAATATTACCAGGTCTGCTGTAGTAAGTACCGTTTAATATCTCAATAGTTTCATTAACTTCATCCCTGGATTTTGAATAGCTTATGGTAGTGGTATACTTGTTTTTATAGGTATGGGACAATTCTATTGATTGGGTGTATGACGGTCTCAGAAATGGATTTCCAACATAAAAGGTGAATTTGTCTAATGGTGAGATAAAAGGATTTAAATCCTGGTAATATGGACGATCAATTCTCCTTCCATAATTAAGGCCTATTTGATTGTTAGCAGCTGTATCCAACTTATACAATACATATACAGTAGGAAAAAGCCCAGTATAATTTCTTTTAAATGCCGAATCAGGCTTCATTGCGTTACCTAGTTGATGACCATCGGAGAAAGTATTCTCGAGCCTTAACCCAAGTTGTACAGAGATTTTTTTCATTTCTCTGTTTAAATTCAGGTAGGCGGCGCTGATATGCTCTTTGTATATGAAATGATTGCTCTTGTCGAAATCCGGTTTAGTAATTTCATTTATGGTATAGGCATAATCTGCAGTATTATCGGTTTTGGTATAACTGGTCTTTAATCCGGATGTCAGTTTCCATTCAGACTTTAATGGCAACGAATAATCAGTTTTCATAGAATAGATATCAATGTTTCCAGGAAGGTATCCCGTCAGGACATCTTCTGATTTTAGTGATCCGTTTGCAAAAAAACTTGAATTATAATAAGTTTGTTTGGTTTTGTTCCTGTAAGCCAGATAATCGGCATCGGCAGTAATACCATGTCCCTTTTTATCAAATTGATGTCGATAGTTTAAATTAATACCGCCATTACTAAAATCAATTATATCAATATTTTTAGCCTTAATAACGGAGTCGAGTTGTTGTACTGAATTCAGTAGATTACTAGAATTATTGTTTATCTGTGTAGATGCTCTCGACATTCCGCTAACAAGGATGCCCCAGGTCGTATTATCAGACTGATAATAATCAGCCCCCGCTTTCGTATTTAAAGAATTTCCATGTCTGTCAAAATAGCTGTTCTGGTTAAAATACGATTTTGGACTGTTGTCAGCATTTTTATAGGTGCGGTTGATATCAAGATCCGAAAAGCCGGTATTGTAGTTGTAACTGAAATTTACAAAGTAATTAAACTTATTGTTCCTTAGGTTGAAGTTCAGACTATTTAGTGTTTTTGTTTTTTGGCCTTGATTAAGGCTTAGGTTAAAGCCACCATTAAAGCCTTTAAGATTTCCCTTTTTGGTTTTTATATTAATTACCCCCGCGTTACCTGCTGCATCATACTTAGCAGGAGGATTTGTCATGATCTCTATCTGTTCTAATGACGAGGATGGTAGCGATTTCAAGTAGTTTTCCAGATCCGCGCCGGAAAGATATGTTGGTTTATCGTCGATGAGCACCAATACCCCTTGCTTGCCTTTTAAAGTTATTGTGCCGTTCTGGTCAACCTGCACACCCGGAGATTTCTCCAGAACTTCTAATGCAGTAGAACCGGTATTGGATATCAGGGCATCTACGTTTACAATCACCCGATCAATCTTACGTTCAATAAAAGATTTTTTACCTGTAATATTTACCTGATTAAGGCTATTACTGGAAGGAATAAGTTTAATATTAGGGATAAAAAAGCTAGGCTGTGCTGTATTTAAAGTGATCACCTCACTCTTATAGCTGGTATAACCCATTGCAGAAACTTTTATTTGATAGTCTCCTGCTTTCAATTGATTGAAACTGAATTTACCATCGCTTTCAGTAAAGGTAGATTTCAGTACAACTGAATCTTTAGCATTAAGCAAGGCAACTGTAGCCAGATCAAAGGTCTTATTTTCCGTATCCCTTATCTGTCCGGAAATACTTGCCTCAGTCTGTTGGGCAAAGGTAACAATTGGGACAATACAAATCCCTATGGCCAAAATAGCCAATATTTTTTTTGTCATCATCGAAGATTAATTTTTAAAATCCGGGCATAGTATGTCCCTTTCAGTGCTTAAAATGACGCTGGTTGTTGCAATAGTGTAAAGTAAATTAAACTATTTTTAATCAGTGTTTACTGTTGTAGTAATTGTTCCTTTACGATTTTTGAGATACTTTTTCATATACTTCTGGTGAACCGCATCCGATTGTTTCCTGCCGTTAATGATCAGTTCATCGGCGTCCAGCTTGTATTTAAAGTTATTTGTTTGTTGTAATAAGCCATCGTTTTGCAGTTCCTTAGTCATATCTTTTGGTTCTGCCCGATCCTGAATCACTACTCCGTCACCGATTCTAACTTTCGGAGCTACCGGCTTGGCAGGAATATATGGTTTTCTATATACAGGAGCTATCGGGGCTACCGGCACTGGGGGAACCGGATAATGTTCCGGATCGGCGACGTATTTTGCCGCCTCATCTGCATATTTTGCAGCATCCTTTTTATACTGCTGACTTGCAGCAGCGTATTTTGCAGCCTCTTTTTCATACCTGGCAGTATCATAAATTTTGTTACTGAGGTCCTTCTGGCTTGCTATTTCATGTGCTGCTTTTGCCTTTTCGGCTTCCTCTCTTTTTTGTTCGGCAATAACCCTCGTCTTTTCTCTTGTCTGTTCGACAGTATTGGCATAATTAGCCTTTCCGTGTTTAACTGCCGGAGTCTTTTTAGCGAGACGCTTCGTTGTATTATGCTTTATAGTTGTATCCTGATATGGCTTTATACTAACCACTTCACTAACCGGATGTTTATCGGACACAACAGCGTTTGTACTTGTGGTAAAAGCTGCTGTAAAAATCAACGTTGATATCAAGGTAGCGGTCAGAATAATTTTCTCCATTTTGTTTAGCGAAGAACTTTTGTTGAATACCATCCTGCTCACGCGCTCCAAAAGTTGATTCTTTCTGCCGGTAAGCGACATAACATATTGGTTTGATTGAAATTCCTGACAAGAAACAAGCGCTTGAATATAGTCTTGCTTATTCAAAGTACAAGTTAACGCAAGATCATCGCAGCAGTTTTCTCTTTCTTCTTTGATCAATTTAGACAACCACAATACAGCAGGATTAAAAAAGAATATGATCTCAATCAAGCTTTGAAGTATGTTTACCAGGTAATCACTACGCTTAATATGTGCAAGTTCATGACTGATTATCGCTTCAACTTCGGCAGCAGACAATCCATTTAACAAACCAAGTGGAATCAATATCACAGGCTTCAGGTGTCCTGCAACAACGGGTACTTTCGTAAGCCCAGATTGTAGAATCTGAATATTTTTGGGGATCTTCAATTTAATTGAAAGTTCGGTTACCTTATTTTCCCAGAAATTACCCGCTGAATAGATTTGGGTATTCTTTAGATAGTAAATTGCATGCATTCCCATCATGAGCTGTATGCATTTAATGCAAATGATCAAAAACCAAATCATTACGATTTGAACGGAATAAGATGTCCATATATTCATCAAATACCCCATTCCATCAATAAATCCAGAACTGCCCTGAGTTAAAGACTGAGAATTGACTGCAGTGGCGGCTTCTTTGCTTATTTGGGGCGAGAAAAGTGTCGCTCCCCCTGACTTACTCAAACTTTGATGGATACTCCCTGAGTTTAAAGTATCATAAAACACCAGGCTCATGATGATCACAAACAAAAACAAAACAGCAGTAAGTAAATTATACCTTATTGCAGCACTGCTTTTTTTTGTAGTAACTATAATCAGACTTGTTAATAAAGCAAGGATCATCCCTATCCATAATGAATGGAAAAAAGTGATACATAAAGCATATTGAAATTCCATAATTGTGGTTCTTAAATTATTCGAATTTTTATTATTTATCTAGTTTCTTTAACATCTGTTTAATAGCATCAAGATCTTCTTTGGAAGTCTTTTCATTTCCTAATAATTGCATGACTAGTTTTGAAGCAGATCCTTTATATAAGGTATTTACGAAACGATTCAAGAGTTGATCCTTAGTTTTATTTTCGGCTTCTACGGGAATGTATATATGCTTCATCTGGCGCTCATCGCGTTTAAGAATCCCTTTATCTGCCATGATTTGCATTTGCTTAAGTGTAGAGGTGTAATTTACATCTCTTTGCTCATTCAGTGTGTCATTAACAAAGCGCACTGTAGAAGGGCCAAATTCCCATAAAACCTGTAAAATTTCAAGCTCCGCTCTTGTAGGCTCAGGAATAGCATCAATAGGTTTATTCTGTTTCATAACATAAAGGTAGGATAAATTTCGTACGAAACAAACAATATGTGAAATATTTTTTTTAAGCTTTCTTTTTAATATCGCTTATGATCTTAACAGCATGGTCTCTTGAGTTTTCTATAAACCATAAATGGGTATCCATACCTCCACAAACAACACCTGCCAAATAAATACCCTTTTCATTGGTCTCCATTGTTTGTGAATTGTGTTCCGGCAGGCACTTATCGTCTTCACTAAGCTTAACACCAAATTTTCTTAGCAGCTCAAAATTGGGTTGATAACCGGTTAAGGCCAGCACAAAATCATTTGGTATGGTAATTATTCCCTCTGGTGTTCGAATATCAGCGGTATCATTTGCTATGCTAACCAATTCAGAATGGAAATAAGCTTTAATGTTTCCTTCCTCAATGCGATTCATAACATCCGGTCTAACCCAGTATTTAACCCGCTTACTTATCGATTCGTCTCGGACTACCATGGTTACATTGGCGCCCTTTCTATAGGTTTCCAAGGCAGCATCTACCGATGAATTACTGGCCCCAATTACAATAACATTTTGCATTGCATAATAATGCGGGTCTTTATAATAGTGCGCTACTTTGGGAAGATCTTCGCCGGGTATATCTATTTTGTTCGGGAGATCATAAAATCCGGTAGAGATGATAATATTTCTGGTAAGATAGCTTGATTTTGAAGTGGTTACTATAAAGCCAACATCTTGCTTCGCAACATCGTCAACAGATTCAAAAAGCTTTGTATTTAATTCAAATTTAAGTGCTACCCTGCGGTAATACTCTAATGCTTCGGACCTGGTAGGTTTAGGATTATTTGAAACAAAAGGAACTCCCCCTATTTCCAGTTTCTCTGATGTGGAGAAGAAAGTCATATTCTGAGGATAATTATATAATGAATTCACCAGACATCCTTTTTCGATGATCACATACGATAAGCCTGCTTTTTTTGCTTCAATACCGCAGGCAATACCAATTGGCCCTGCTCCTATAATAAGTATATCTGTAACTTCCATTTTATTATTAACTCATTGAAGGAAAAGATATTCCCTTAATTTTCCTAAATAACTCAACAGCATAGATATCTGTCATTCCTGAAACAAAATCCAATACGCTTTGGATTTTAGAATAAACATCATTCTTCTCTGTTAAAAATTGCTTCGGTATCAATTCAACCAGTTTCTTATGGTATTTTGATTCGTTTTGCAGGTAGGCTGGAATAAACTCTTCTAAAAGCCCGCCCATTACCTGATAACCTGCTACTTCGATCTGTACAACAGAAGAATAGTTATAAATTTTTTTAATTGAAATCTTTTCTATTTCTTTCATTACGGATAAGAATGGCGCTTCAATAGCATCCATCAAACTTATATTGAAGTCACCGTTTAATATCGATTCCTGTTCCTGATAAAATACATTTGAACATTGCCATATCAATGTGCTTATCGACTTTGCCCTCATGAGCGTGATTTTGGCATCATCATCTTCCATTTCAGCTAGCCTTGATGGCATTTTAACATCATTACACAAAGGCAAAAGTAAAGTTTCAACTTCCTTGTACGAAAGGATTTTTAAACGATGTGCATCCTCCAGATCAATAATATTATAACAAATGTCATCTGCTGCTTCTACTAAATACACAAGTGGGTGTCGCTTATAAATCAAAGGCGATTCCTGAACCTTAATAAGATCCATCTCTGCAGCAATCTTTTCAAATCCGCTTTGCTCTGACTGGAAGAAACCGTATTTTTTAGTATAAATATTCTTTTTATTATGGCCTGCTACAGATGCACATGGATATTTAGCTATCGCAGCAAGTGTAGAGTAAGTTAATGCAAATCCTCCTGTTCCTTTTCCAGCAAATGGGTGGGTTAATATTCTTAATGCATTGGCATTTCCCTCAAAATGGATCAAATCTTCCCACTGTGCCTCATTTACCTGTTCCTGATATATCTTCCCATCACCACTGTTAAAATAGTGCGATATGGCTGATTCACCAGAATGACCAAAGGCCGGATTACCCAGATCATGAGCCAAGCAAGCAGATGCAATAATGTTTCCTATTTCACATAGCAGCGGACAGGTTTCATCTATATTGGCATCTGAGTCTTTTATCCTGTTGTAAAAGATCGTACCCAATGATCGCCCAACACTCGCAACTTCCAGGCTGTGTGTAAGTCGGTTATGAACAAACACACTGCCTGGTAAAGGAAATACCTGGGTTTTGTTTTGTAATCTTCTAAAAGGTGATGAAAATATGATCCTGTCATAATCTCTTTGAAACTCGGAACGAGCTTCTTTTTGATTTCCAGTAAACCTATCTTCATTTCCCCATCGTTTTGATGACAATAACTTTTCCCAATTCATAGCTTAAAAATAAGCACGAAGTTAAGGTATTAAATCAGTTTTCCATGAGCCATCTATCAACCTCAAAATACTCAGTGGGTTACTGTTTTGTAATGCTGCAGGAAGTAATTCATCTGGAATATCCTGATAAGACACCGGTCTTAAAAAACGATAAATTGCTGCAGTACCCACAGATGTTGATCTTCCATCGGTGGTTGACGGGAATGGTCCACCATGTTGCATTGAATGACAAACTTCTACACCTGTAGGAAAACCGTTATAGATCACACGACCCGCTTTTTGGGTGATTATATCAATTACAGGAATCAAATTACCTTTATCTTCAGGTTCGGCATGAACAGTAGCCGTAAGCTGCCCTTCCAATTGATTTAAAACCAGATGAAGCTGGGCTGTATCTTTTATCAATACAAAAAGTGTTACCGGACCAAAAACCTCCTCGTTTAACTGTTTATTCGAAAGGAAATCATCTGCTGAAACCGTAAAAGCAATTGATCTGGCCTCATTTCTCTCGTCATTTGCTAATTTTGTTCCCTCAGCCAAAACATTAACTCCGTTAACCGTTTTAGTCGTTTCGATACCTTTACTGTATGATTGGCAGATATTCTTGTTCAACATTGTTGCAGGTTCAGTTGCTCCCAGATGTTTCACAAAGTGATTTAGAAAATATTTACTCGCTTCGCTTTCTATTAGTAATACCAATCCAGGATTAGTACAAAATTGGCCTGCCCCCATAGTTACTGAGCCGGCCAATCCTTTAGCAATTGCTTCTCCTTTTACTTTTAATGCTTCTTCCATCAAAATAACCGGATTTATAGCACTCATTTCTGCATATACAGGAATGGGTTCTGGTCTTTTCGCAGCCGCATTAAAAAGAGTCATGCCTACTTTTCTTGATCCTGTAAAACCCACTGCCTTTATAGCAGGGTGCTGTACGAGTCTTACCGACTGATCGTTTGTAAGGTTTAAGGCTGAAAATACACCCTCAGGCATGCCTGTTCTTTTAGCTGCCTGAATAATTGCAGAAGATATCAATTCGCTGGTGCCAGGATGAGATGGATGTGTTTTAACAATTACAGGACAGCCTGCAGCAAGTGCCGAAGCAGTATCGCCTCCTGCTGTAGAGAAAGCCAATGGGAAATTACTGGCACCATAAACTGCAACAGGGCCAATTGGAATAAGCATTCTTCTGATGTCAGATTTTGGTAATGGTGCTCTTTCAGGTTGTGCAGTATCTATTCTTGCATCCACATACCAGCCGTCACGTAGTAACTGGGCAAACATTTTTAACTGACCAAAGGTACGGCCTCTTTCGCCTGTTATTCGTCCAATGGGCAAACCTGATTCTGTAACAGCTCTTTCTATCAATGTTTCTTCCAGCGCCATTATTTCTTCTGCAATTGCTTCTAAAAACTCAGCACGCTTAATTGTTGAAATATTTTTATAGCTAACAAAAGCATCCTGCGCTAATGATAATGCCCGTTCAAGTTCTTTCTCTGTTGCGTAAGTAAACTTTTCTGATATTAAAACATTCCCAGTGGGATTGAAAGCCTGAAAGCTATCGGTTCCATTGCCACTACGAATATTTCCAATAAAATTCTCACCTGTTATAGACACCATATTTAGTAAAATTTAAAGCTATTTTTTATACACGAATAGCTATGTGATTTGTTAATGTTCCAATATTATCAATACTTATGCTAACCTCGTCCTTTTCATTCAAAGTAAAGTCATTAGGAGGTACAATACAAGTTCCGGTCATTAAAAAACATCCGTTTTTAAAGTCGCACTCAGCATACAAATAGATTACTAACTCATTCAGAGAGCGTTTCATTCTGCTAATAGAAACCGAATCGCGAAAAACCTCCTTACTGTTTCGGTTGATAACCATCTCTATCATTGTTTTATCGGATATCGGCTTTTCAGGTATATATAAACACGGTCCAAGAGCAGCACTTCTTTCATAAATCTTTGCCTGCGGCAGATACAACGTGTTTTCTCCTTCAATGCTTCTGGAACTCATGTCGTTTCCTATAGTATAAGCCTGTATGTTTCCGGAAGCGTTGATAAACAAAGTCAATTCAGGTTCCGGCACGTTCCAGGTCGAATCTTTTCTAATGTTTACGTGTTGTTTATGTCCAGCTACACGATGAGGTAATGATTTAAAGAATAATTCAGGACGATCTGCATCATAAACTTTATCATACATGCTTGCCCCACCGGAATCTTTAGATTCCTCTTTTCTGGCATCGCGACTGCGCAGATAGGTTACTCCTGCTGCCCAAACTTCCTGCTGTCCAATTGGTGCCTCAACATCGTTTTCTAATATTGCTAATGCTTTATTTTCCTGCAAAGATTCAGGACTCTCACTAAGTACATGAACTAAATATTTGTAGAGGTTGTCATTATTAATCAATGTATCCCAATCAGTATTAAGTAAATAATATCCCGCATCACTATGCAAAATAGCACCTTGTTTAGTTTTATATAATTTCATAATGTATTTATTCGTTTTAATTTGAAATTGTCTGTTTATAAGGATATCCCTCTTTTCCAGGGAATAAAGTCGTTATGTCCCAATGCTTCAGCCTTGGCTTTAATCGACCCGCTGGCTATTTCTATGATGTAATCGAGAATACGTTCTCCTACCTGTTTAATTGTTTCTTCGCCAGTTATTATTGTACCTGCATCAATATCAATGATGTCATTCATCTTTTTATATAGCGTTGTATTCGTTGAAATTTTTACTACAGGTGCAATAGGATTGCCCGTTGGGGTACCCAATCCGGTTGTGAAAAATACAAGTGTAGCTCCTGCTCCAACCTCTGCCGTTGTTGATTCTATATCGCTACCAGGTGTACATAGCAATGTCAATCCTGGTTTGGAAACTTGTTCTGGATAATCTAGAACATCAATAACCGGCGACGTACCTGCTTTCTTTGCTGCACCGGCAGATTTAATGGCGTCAGTAATTAAACCATCACGTATATTGCCTGCCGACGGATTAGAATCAAAACCTGAACCTACAGCTTTAGCTCTTTCATGATAAGCTGTCATTAAGGTCATGAACTTCTGGGCGACAGTCTCATCTAAGCAACGATCGCTAAGTTCCTGCTCCACACCACAAAGCTCTGGAAATTCCGAAAGTATTACCGATGATCCCAAAGCAACCAATAGATCTGAAGTATACCCCAAAGCCGGGTTAGCTGAAATTCCAGAAAAACCATCTGACCCCCCGCACTCCAGTCCAATGCAAAGTTTGCTTAAAGGGGCGGGTTGGCGCTTAAGTTCATTGGCTTGCATCAAGCCTGCAAAGGTTTGTTTTATAGCCAATTTCATTAATTCAGATTCAGTTCCTACCTGTTGCTGCTCAAAGCAATATAAAGGTTTCGAGAACTGAGGATCTCGTTTTGCAATTTGCTCTTTTAAAAGCGGTATTTGTGCATTCTGACAACCAAGACTTAGCACAGTAGCTCCTGCAACATTGGGGTGCGTTATATATCCTGCAAGTAAGCCACAAAGATTTATGGCATCGTCTTTTGTACCACCACATCCTAATGAGTGTGTTAAGAACTTAACCCCATCAACATTCGGAAACACCCTGTTTTCTGCCACTACATCACTATCTAAACTACCTATGTCTATGCTCAATATATCCTCAACAGCTATACCGGCTCTGTGCATCTTAACCAATTGCTGTACCTGATTGTAATAGGATGAATCATTGTCATGATACCCCAATCCTTTCATAAAGGCATCCTGAATAACCTGTACATTCTTGTTTTCACAAAATACCAAAGGGATGATCAGCCAGTAATTGGCCACGCCAACTGTGCCATTATGTCTATGATATCCCATAAAAGTCTTATCGCTCCATGAGGATATTTCTGGCACTTCCCAGCTGGTTTTTCTTTCCTTAAGTTTATAGTTATTAGCCGCATGACTAACATTGCCTGTAGTAATTACTTCGCCTTTTTTAATTGCTGTAGTTGCCTTGCCTACAAGCACCCCGTACATCACAATATCATCTCCAGGCAGTAGGTCAATAGTCGCAAATTTATGCTTTGCCTTAACATCTGTAACCAAATCATAAGTTCCCTCATCACTATTTATGGCATCACCTGCTTTTAAATCCGATAATGCTACCTCTATATTATCTGTGCGATTTATTTTAAGTGTTTTTGACTTCATTAATCAAGTATTTATTTTTCTAGTATTCGTTTCATAGTCTGATCTATCCATTCTTCTTTCTTAGGGAAATCAGCATAAGTTTTTATTTCAGATAGCATGGGATCGTCCTGCTTAATACCAGCCGACTGCAAAATGGCATAGTCCTGAAGAGATTCTGCAAATATTTCCCATCTTATTGAATCGTATGGCCCATCTGGTCCCGGATAAACTACAAAGGGATCTCCAGCTGCAATTCCAGGATAAGCACTTCCTGATGCATTGGTAAAGGGATCAATAGGTTCTTCCTTTTCCACTACATTCCAATAGTTGTATCCCCAGTGTAAAAAGCCCTGAGCTTTCAAATGATAAAATAAAAAACCCGACATTCTGATTTTAGCAAGTGGGGTGTCGTAGAACCGATTAAGCCACTGATCTCTGGGTCCTGTGCAGTAATACACCCAATGAGGAATATTCTCTTTAAGGTAATCGCCGGCCGAGCTAATGATTGGAATCGGTATATCAGTTAATTTCTCTCTTCCGTACCTCACATCACTTAATGCATCCATTACCTTCATCCAGGGAGCCAGTTCCTGTAGTATTTTTCTAGCCCTCTTGTAGTTTTGTATATGCTCAGATCCAGGCTCATCCGATAAATGAAAATAGGAATCGTCTAATACGTTTTCCTTCTTAAGGAAGCGATGAAACGCTGGCAGATATTGTTTTAGAAAATTTAGGTAAACCGGAGAAGTTGCAGAAAGATTCTCATCCCAAAGCAGTTCATATTTATCACCTTTTTGCGTATAAACATGCATTGCATTTTCAACACCCCAGTAAAGAAAAAGATGACCCCATTCAAATTTTTTGTAGCCCAATTCCTTAGTCATATCAACGAACCGCTTTATACGAGACCAATCAAAACTATATTTACCAGGACTGGTTTCATTGATGATCAGCATCTGACAAGGCTTTTTAAATACAGTTTTAAGCTCAAACAAATTTTGAATAAAGGCTACATCATTTCCATGATCAATTAAATTCTTCATCTGTGCCTTAGTGAGCTGCCACCATTTTTCATCATACATTTCAGTCTTATACTGAGCCCAGGTAGCTTCGCCTCTCCACCAATGGGTTACATGAAAATTTTTACGAGGCTGAACAATAAGCTTGCTAATATTTAAATCAACCAAAAGCGTTTTCTCCATGTTAACTTTTCCCTCATTCCAGCTTACTTTTACTTTGCATTGGTGAATACCCGGTTCTATATTTTCTGGAATCCTTAATGTAACCCAAAAAGAGCGGCTTGCATATGGATTAGCATCTACACGGGTAAGCGGGTAAAGTGGATCTGGTAACATTCCCGGTAAGAAACCAATGCCATCAAGCTCTTCCTCACGTACATCGGTATTAAAGTTTTGAAAAGGAACCAGGCCTACATAACGAACTTCATGCTTAACTGCTCCGGTTTCAACATCACAGGCAATCTCTACCCTGTCTTTCATATTGCTATGAAATCCGACCTGAAAGGATACCCTACTGTTTCTAGCTACAATTAAGGTGAGATGATCAGTGGTCTTACCTGGTGATTGAGGAAAAATCCGTTTCAACGAGCTTTCCAGCCAAACGTCCATGTTTTTATCTTTACTTATTGCATCCTTATCGAAAAGCATGCTTAGTATAATAAATACAAATGCTATTTTTTCAAGTCTTTTCATTTTTTTTAATCCTTTCTAACAGCAACCCTCTGGGCCACAATAACCGTCTGACAACACTGGATTTAACCCTTTTTCCAGCTCTTCATCGCTGGCATACCGAACCTTGTCAACAACAACCCAAATATGAAACTCATCATCTAAATCCTGATATCCTGTTTCCTTTGACAAAAAAATCTGTTTTTCTTCTCCTTCATTTAAACCTTTGAGTTCTGCTTCCAGGGAAGGAAAAATGGTTCCATGACCATGTAAATAGTTGATTGGCAACCCATCCAGAATATCTTCAAGCACCTCCCCTCTACTATTTTCCATCTTATATCTAATAGATACCACAGTTTTATCCTCAATTTTCATAAGCGCTAATTCTTGATTTTTCAACTTCAGTATGCGTCTGTGGAACAAAGGTTTCAGCTAATAAAAATTTGCCGACTAAAACAGCCATGATAGCACCAAAAATCGTTGCACTCAAATACACCCATAAATGTTCCGTATGACCAGAAATAACTGCCGGGGCTAATGATCTCGCCGGGTTCATTGATGCTCCGCAAATTGGCCCCGCAAACATCGCTTCCAAACCAACTACACCTCCAATTACTATCCCGGCAAGGCTCCCCTCTTTTTTACTTTTTCTTCCTACGCTAATGATTACAAGCATTAAAAAAAATGTTAGGAAAAACTCAAGTATGAAAGATTGAAAAGCGGAACCTGCAGGTAATGTTGATCCTAGTGTATCATTAGCTGGAAACAGGGCCTGCAACGTGCAACTTGCTGCGATCGCTCCTGCCAGCTGACTCAAAACAAAAGGTACCAAATCTTTTAGCGGATGCTTTCCTGATATGGTAAGGGCAATGCTCACCGCCGGATTCATGTGCGCACCCGAAATATTTCCAAAAGCGTAAATCATACTCATCACAACCAAACCAAAGGTGATTGCTATACCCATATGCGTTACCACTCCACCCGATTCCTGGTTAATGATAATCGCCCCTGTACCACAGAAAACCATTATAAATGTGCTTATAAATTCAGCAGTATATTTTCTTACTTGATTCTGCATTTTATTCTTTTGATAGATCTAATCAATAATCCTATGTGTTGGTTTTGGGTAGCCCGGTTTAAATGAGGAAATACCTTTCGTAATAAATTTATGCCCTGAGCTTGCTTCAATTTTGCCGATCATATCGAACACCAAAGCTTCAAGATGTTCCGGTTCAGTTTGCACTCTTGCATTGATCAGTATATCTACCTTTGAAGAAGACGATTTTGTAACCTCAGTTATTGCGTTTTGACTTCCCGCTGTAAAGCTTATCTTCTTTTGTTGCACTCCATCGTCAACGAAGAATTTTAAATGGCCTATTGACAATTTCTGTTCGGTTATTTCCCAATGAATTTCCTTTGCAAGTGCAACTCCTGCCTCAAACACATTACTTTCATCAGCAAACAATTCCAATTCAATATCAAGCCAGGCAAGTTCTGCTTCTCCTGCACCATAAATATCATAGTCAATTTCCAAAGAGTTTCTGGTGGCCGCTTTAAAATTTTCCAGTGTAATTAACCACTGGTCTATGCTTTCTATATCAAGCGAATTTTGAAACAAAATTGTTTTTTCAGGAAACTTACTATTTACCAAACGTTCCATCTTGTTTAACTCATCGTTAGTCAAAGAATCAATCTTATTGACAATAAGGATATCTGCCTCTTCAATTTGTTTCTTATAAATATAAGTCACACTATCCACAAATAACGGTGCAGCCTGGAGCATCGTCGGTAACACATTTGCATCAACAAAAACAGAGATTACGGTTCCTATATCCTTGCGAAATTTTTGCAGTGGTTTTACCACTGTGGCAATCATATCTGTACAGGATCCTACTGATTCCGCAAATACAATTTCAGCGTGATGGGTTTCTTTTAGTATTTCAATCAAACTGTCTACTTTATCATAATTACAACAAAAACAACCATCGGTCACTTCCATTACTGGAATATTTGCATTACGGATGAATCTGGTATCTACCAACTGAACCCCTTGGTCGTTAGTAATTACACCAACGTTCACATTCTCTTTCATTAATTGAGCGCATGCATTTCGAATAGCCGTTGTTTTACCACTACCCAGGAAACCGCCGATCAGATATAATTTCATCGTTTCTATTTTAATTTATATACTTTACAACTACGACAATCGTGTTTCTTTACCTGCTATCAGTACTTTTTTAACAGGTATTTTACCGTAAGCAATGTTAAGTGATGCTTTATTATCTTTAAAACTTACTGTACCGAAACCTGAATTTGTCGATAGGAAGCTGGTAAAATCTCCTACTTTGGAATCTACATGTAAGGTCTTGTCTACGGCATCATAGCGTACTCCGGTAAGCCCTTGTATCATTCCGTAGCTAGACATTGCCCTGGCATACCAGTGCCCACATTCATATTCATTAAAAGGATTACGCACTCGGCCATCATATCGGTCGCGACAAGCCTTTACAATATCCAGACCTTCATTCACTTGCCCCATAAGCATCAGATGGGATGCTACCTGATACTCAATTCCTGTCCACACTTCATTGCTGTAAACAAAGGGCAGAGACAACATCCCTCCTTTCGGCCATGAACATAACAAAAGGCCGCCTTCATGCCCTGCAGCATATGATGGACGCTGAGGGTTTACGTGGTCACTTAAATCTGCCTTCAGATTGTATTTGTGAACAGATAATAAATGACTTTTGGTCTTTTCAACATCCAACGGTTCTTCAAGTCCGCACATTCTGGAAATCCATCCGCCAAGAATACCATCAGATAAGCAACCCGTTCCATACTGATATTTTGGTCCCTCTTTCTTTAATATTTCTAATGCTTCGGCAGTATATTGAGTAGCAAAAGATTTTTCATTTACTGGATTTGGCGCGTTTAACCCTGTCCACTGAATTTTCTGATTAAAATATTCTCCATTATATAACTCACTTTCCATGAACTTTTTGCCTGCAGTGTAGAGTGTCTTATATTTTGATATATCTTTTTTAAGAAACTGTCCCATCTTAATAATTGCATTAAGGGCTCCCAGGTAAAAACTCGTACACATCCCGTCAGGTCCCCAGAACTCAATATCATAGGTATTATGATGCGGTTCTTCGACAATTCCCTTGCTTCTTGGATCCCAGGTGTTAATTGCATAATCCATGCTCGTTTTTACCATTGGATACATTTTTTTTAACCATATGGCATCACCACTAATTCTCCATTCTCTGTATACTTTCATGATGCCCCCAAGCTGGCCATCTGCAGCAGCATGAAAATCATGTTTAGCCGGACTAATAGGCATATTTGCCCTAAATTGCTGATGCCCTTCAAAATTTTGATTTTCACAGAACTCTGTAGTTCTCAAACTCCTTTCCAGGGATGGAAAAAGATGAGGAATTGCCTGTGCGTAATTCCATACGTGTGTACAACTACCATGACAGCACCCACCATCATCTCCGCACCCTTCCCAGCTCCACAAACGACCATCATATTGTCTCAATACTGTTGGCGATTTAAGGATAGTCAGGTTTGCCGCAACGGCTTCAACAACTGCCGGAGGTAAAGTACTCGAGTAAAAAGCATCACGGAATATTGCTGACTTCTTTTGCAGTTCCTCATAATTATCTTTCCAATAAGCTGCAGCCTCTTCTATGCCTTTAAATTTACTGCTATACCAGGGTTTGTAATTTCGATCATTGTAAGTTGACTTCTCTTCCAAACCAATGGCAGAGGGCGTTACACAACAATCCGCCGATTCAGCCTTTTTTGGATCAACAACCACATCTCCAATATGAAGATCTGAATCCGGAACATACCAGGCCATCATAAGCCTGATGGTTTTTTGTTCTCCTGCGTTTAATTTAAACGGAACAAATAACGAAGCACCAGGTGCATCTGAATCAGGCTCCTGAGCCTTAACTTTTCCCTCTTTAATTGTATTCCAAACCATGGTTAAAGGGTCAAACCATCCACCTCTGAACCAACAATAATCCACAGTTGCAGGTTCATGGGTGAAAATAGCAAAGTCTGTTTTTAAATGTGGTTTTTCAGTTGTTCCTTCCTGCGACAGAATGAATCCATTTGATAACTTTTTAATGGCTCCTTTTTGGCCGCCCTGTAACACAAAATTTCTTGCATTATAAGAAAAGACTGCTTCAATAGTTTCTGAAGTATTGTTTGTAAATTTATATTCTAATGCACCCGCTGGTAAGCTTGAGTTGTCTTCGTCAGTTGGAATAAATGGACTCCATCCCAAAATCTGTGTTGTTAACGGTATGTCCTTTTCTTCAAGATCAATAGTTGCAAATGGAAAGCGATCTGTAAATACAGCACTGTTGAATCTTGGCAAACCGTAGTTACTCCCGCTAGCCCCATTACCCGTACCACGCTGACCAAACATCTTCCACTCTTCAATTGGCCCTTCCAATACCCGTGCTACCGTTTGTTTGCCTTTTACAGCAATTGCGGCAAACATATTGGGCTCATGAAATATTTCAGGTCTGTTGCGAATAGACATATGAGATATGGCTCCGCTACCTTCTAAACAGAACATCCCAGAACCCAAACCACCAATCGGAAATGCTACTCTTCTGAGATTTTCGTTTTTATAGCTGGTATTATAAGCTCTTTTTATATTCTTTTCATCCTGTTTTAAAGACGCCTGTAAAGTTTCATTTACCTTATCAGGCGTATCGCTTCCGGCTTCGGCCATCATCACCGATGGCATCGCAGTGAGTCCGATACCGCCGATGGTTATTTTCTTTATAAATGAACGTCTGTTATCATTATTTTTCATCAGTACTATAATTAGTGATGGTTATAATTAAATAGTTGTTTCCAGATATTTTCCTAATCTTTCATATTTTTCGTACCTCAAGTCATACAAATGAGCCAGTCTGTCATCAGGATGGTAGGTTTTATCAAATCCTTTCCCTATTGCGTTCATTGCTTCATTCACATTAGAATAGATACCCGCAACGGTTGCGGCAAACATTACGGCTCCCAGTGCACAAGTCTGTTCAGACTGGTGGACACGGATAGGCATATTCATGACATTTGCGAGCGTCTGCATTACAAATGGTGATTTCTTTGCGATACCGCCCACACCTATCAAACCTTTTATGGCAATGCCCTCAGCTTTAAACCTGTTGGAGATACTTTTTGAGCCAAAACAGGTAGCTTCTACAATTGATCGGTATATGGAAGGCGCATTGCTCCCCAGGTTTATACCTGTTATCGCACCTTTCAGTAATTGATTGGCATCAGGTGTTCTGCGGCCGTTAAACCAATCAACAGACAGTTCACTCTGATCATTAAATTCTAATGCCGCCGCATATTTATCCAACTCAGCCAATAGCTGCTGAGAAATATTCTCCGGAATTATTTTCGAATTTGCTGCATCAATTCCAGCTGAACCGGAAACTAAATGCTGTAAAGGCCATGATAAAAGATTCCTAAACCAAGCATATGCATCGCCAAAGGCCGACTGTCCAGCCTCCATGCCTATCATTCCGGGAATAATAGAGCCATCAACCTGTCCGCATATTCCTTTAACTACGGTTTCGTTTATATCTTTTTTTGGTGCAACCAGCATATCACAGGTAGATGTACCAATTACTTTGCTCAGGTAATAAGGTTCTATTTGCCCACCTACGGCACCCATATGTGCATCGATTGCACCAATACCCACTAAAACATCTGTACTCAATCCCAATCGTTCAGCCCATTCTCCATTTAACCTACCGGCTGCTTTATCTGAGGTATAAACCTCCTTACCTAAAGTAGCCGAATATCCGGTTAATAGTGGATCAAGTGTAGAGAAGAAGTGATCAGGAGGAAAACCACCATGCTCTTCGGCCCACAAACCTTTATGTCCGGCGGCGCATACACTTCGCTTTATTTCCGTGGCTTTTTTACCTCCGGTTAGCAGAAATGGCATCCAGTCACAATGTTCAACCCAGGTATAAGCAGCATTTCTGACAAGCTCGTTTTTTCGCAGGATATGTAATAGCTTCGACCAGAACCATTCTGAGGAGTAAATACCTCCGGAATATAAAGTGTAATCAGGGTTATGTTTATTTGCGTGTGCATTAATTTCGGAAGCTTCTTTAACTGCGGTGTGGTCTTTCCAAAGAATAAACATCGCATCAGCATCAGATTCAAATTCAGGTAGCAATGCCAGTGGAATTCCTTTGTCATTTACGGCTATCGGAGTCGAGCCTGTGGTAGCGATAGATATTGCTCTGATATTTGTAGCTACAAATGTTCCACCCTGCCTTAAACACTCTTTTATAGTATGTACTATCCCCTCAATATAATCTAGTGGGTGTTGCCTGAATTGATTCTGACTGGCGTTGCAATAAAGTCCGTCATTCCATCTTGGGTAGATAAACGAAGACGAGGCAACTTCGTCACCATTATGTGCATTAACAATAATGGATCTGACAGAATCTGTTCCAAAATCAACTCCTATACAATAATCTTGATTTGTCATTTGACTCTGTTTAATGGTGCTGCAATGAAATGTTTTTAGCGTCAATCTTTTTCCCTATTCCTTTTATAGCATACCAGGCAATAAATGCGAAACATACCATTGGTATGATAAAGGCAATAGACATCCCAAAGTGATCACCTATAAGGCCCATTATCGGCGGACAAAACGCGCCACCTGCAACTGCCATTACCAAAAATGACGCTCCTTTTTTGGTTAACGGCCCTAAATCATATATACCCAAAGCAAAGATTGTCGGAAACATGATCGACATAAAGAAATAAGTAAAAAATAGAGCTACTACAGAAAACCATCCTATCTCTAATAATACTATAAATACCAATACTGTATTAACCAAGGCATATATTCCAAGGAGTTTCTGCGGCGATAAATATTTCATCATATATGAGCCAGATAAGCGGCCTATCCAAAAAAGGCCCATGCCGCCAATTGCAAGAATAAGAGATGCTGCCTGCTCAGGATTTTTTGGTGTAAACACTTCACCAAACCAACCTAAGTGTTGCATTATATCCTGAACTGGTCCTGTTACATTAGGTATGGTCTCTGTTACATAGTTAATAAAGAACGAATTAACGCCGGTTTGGGCAGCCACATAAAGAAACTGCGCAATTACAGCCAATACAAAAGCCGGGTGCTTCAATAAATTGCGCATCGGCGGATCTTCGGCTGTTTCGGTGTCACTGGCTTCTTTCACTTCAGGAAGCTTGATGAGCATAAAAATCAATGCAACAACCACAACGATTCCACCAACCATCATGTATGGCTTAACCATGGAATCGAATTTATCTACGCCAGGCGTATGCTCGGTTCCAAAGATGAACAAGCCGCCCATTAAAGGGCCCAATATCCAACCTAAACCGTTAAAAGATTGAGAAATATTGATCCGTCTTGCGGCATACTCCTTTGGCCCAAGAATAGTTGAGTAAGGGTTGGCTGCAGTTTCCAGACAAGCCAGTCCGCATGCCAGTACAAATAATGCAAGCAGAAATGGTATAAATGCTTGTAGTTTAGCTGCCGGGTAAAAAAGAAAGGCACCAATGGCAAATAAAACCAGCCCTAAAATGATTCCTTTTTGATAACCGAATCGCTTCATAAACAACCCGGCTGGCACAGCCATAGCCAGATAACCGATGTACAATGAAAATTGTATAAAGCCAGATTGTGCTTTTGATACATGCAATATATTCTGAAAATGCTTGTCCAGCACATCCAACAAACCATGTGCAAAACCCCACAAAAGGAATAAGCTGCATATGAAAATAAAGGGCATGAGATAACTCTTGCCGGTTTCTGTTCTGAACAGTGAAGTTGATTTTTTATTCATCAGATAGGTGCTTAACTGTATAATGATCCGTAAACTTGACATGCCCTGTAATCCGAGCCTTCGGTATCCATTCCAAATGAAGACCATGCTGAAGGGCGAAAGATATCGCTTGAAGCAACATTATGCATGTTTACCGGAATTCTGAGCATTGAGGCCAGGGTGATCAGATCAGCTCCAATATGCCCATAACTTATCGCTCCATGATTGGCGCCCCAGTTCGACATAACTGAATAAACGTCTTTAAAAGCACCGCTTCCGTTTAAACGCGGAACAAACCAGGTTGTTGGCCAGGTACGGTCAGTACGTTCATCCAATACCTTATGTACGTTTTCAGGTAAGTCCACTGTCCAGCCTTCGGCAATCTGAAGTACGGGGCCAAGGCCCTTAACCAGATTTAGTCGGCACATGGTTACGGGCATCTCTCCCTTGGTAAGAAAATTGGATGAATAGCCTCCCCCACGAAAATAGTCGAGATTTGCAGGATACCAAGTGGTTGCTTTCAGACATTCCTCAGCCTCTTGTTCATCAATGCTCCAGAACGGCTTCATCGCAGGTTTGCCATTCACTGTTTGTCTTCCTGTGCCATCCAAAGTTGCTGAGCCTGAGTTTATCAAATGAATAAATCCAGCCTCTGCAAGGTTATTAGGCTTCCAGCCAGATACCCGTTCTACAGCCTCCGGACTCCAATAAGTACGTACATCAGCAAATATTTGCGCGGTATTGGTCAGAAGATAATTAAATAGCATAGAAACGCCATTTAGTGCATCATTTTCCGTTGCAACCATATAAGGTGCCCTTATTCCGTTCCAATCGAATGAAGAATTCAGTATGGCTTCAGGAAAATCCCCGTTAGGTAAGAAATCTGTCCATTGGCGTTGCCCCTGGAAGCCAGAAACAATTGCATTATGTCCCTGGGCTTCTTCAGCATAACCAATTTTAACAAGCGCATCATTCCCAATCATCAGATCGCGAATAATAAGCGTCATCTTAATTACGAATTCCCAATCTTTGTCTTTCTCTTCTCTTGATTTCACTTTCTCAGACCGATTGAAATCTTCTCCTTCCAGGCAGTATTTTTTGGTCCATTGCAAAGCCTTCTCGTATTCTTTCTGATCAAATATATTCTGTTGTATGCGTCTTAAAACTTCAGAGGAATCTACATATTCATTGCGCATGCCCAAATAGTCCTGAAAGAAATCAGCATCCACAATTGAACCTGCAATTCCCATAGAAACTGTACCTATAGCCAGATATGACTTGCCTTTCATAATTGCAACAGCTAAACCACTTTTCGCAAAGCGAAGTAGTTTTTCTTTAACATCGGCAGGAATCACAGCGTCTCCCAGGTCCTGCACGTCAGTTCCATAAATCCCAAATGCTGGCAAGCCCTTCTGATTATGGCCTGCCAATGTTGCTGCCAAATATACTGCGCCTGGCCTTTCTGTGCCGTTAAATCCCCAGATTGCCTTAGGCAATAGCGGATCCATGTCCATAGTTTCTGAACCATAGCACCAGCATGGCGTAACCGATAATGATACTCCTACATTATTATCTCTGAATTTTTCTGCACATGCAGCTGCTTCTTTAACTCCGCCAATACAGGAATCTGCGATGACACATTCCACAGGGCTGCCATCAGGATACTTCAATTCTTGCTTAAATAATGCTGCTACTACTTTGGCCATATTCATTGTGGTATCCTCCAGGGATTCACGAATGCCTCCCAAACGGCCATCTATTATAGGTCGAATGCCTACCTTAGGGTATTTGTTCATATTCTGATCTTTATTTGGTTAAATTTCGGATAAAGGCTGGTGAGATATTGAAGCGCCCACCAGCTATCCGAATACATGATTTTAATCTTTAAACGCTCCCGCTATCTCGTCCAGAGATACACCAAGAACCTTTACTGCAATTTCATTTAAAGCGGTTCTGTCCCCTGTAAAGTGAAATACACTATGCATGTGCGTGTGTTTTTCTCCTGGTTTCAAGAATGTAGGCGGCGATACACTTTCTAATTCGTAAAAAGGTCCCATTTGCGAGCCATCTGCTAAAGGTCCATCATTATAGGCATTCATGGCATCGCCAGTAAATGGATCTTTGTCTGGTGTCCATTCCTGGTTTAAGTATTTTGCCTTGTTGTTTATGTCAAACATCGTGATGGTAAGCACATTCTGGTCCGCTGCATAACTACCGGCAACATTTTTAACCCTACCAGGAGGAATGCCGAGTTTGCCACGTGATTTACCATCGGCTTTGAACAACAGAATTCCATTCTTGTAAGTGATACGGTTTTTAGCAATCTCTCCAAAATAATCCGTAGTAGCTACTTTACCGGTGGCACTTTCAATATATGGAATAACAATTACAGTTTTAGGTGATGGACTAAACATGTCTAAACTCCAGATACAAGGAGCCCCTGTTTTCTCTGTCCATTCATTGGTGCCGCCATTAGTGATGGTATTTTGTGTTTTAAAGGCAACAGAGCTCACTTTACCAGCCAAACTAATATTTAATACTTTCTCGATGTCATTCTTTTCCAGAATCTCTACATCTCTTTCCAGCTTTAACTTAAGGTTAGTACCCGCATAATTCTGCAACTCCATTTCTTTATTTAACGACGCGCGCTTTCCGTCAGATTTTACCAATGTCCAGCTTTCACTGTCAATTCCTGCAGGCGTGTGCCAATTGTCGAACACCATCGAATCACCCTTTTTAAAATAAAGGGAAAATTTCCCACCCTCCGGGCCAAGCCACAAACGGTCTTCACCACCATAAGCGTTCATATGCGGGTCCAAAGGTTTGCCAAAGGCTTTATAGTTAACCCAGCCAAAACTTTTGCCATCAAGCCCTTCGGCAGTTGAAGTAAATACCTTTGCCTGATATTTTGGCGATAAAGCAAGCTGAGCGCTTCCGTCATCATTCTTTAAAACAACTATACTGTCATTTTCATTCAAAAAGTTTAAATCGTAGCCAAACGTGCCCTTTTCAAAAACCTTCATATCATTTTGTTTTTTTGTGGTCGACTGACAAGATATGATCATCATTCCGGCCAGCAATAGTGATGGAATTTTCAGCAATTTCATGTTCTGAGTTTTAAAGTGTCAGGATTAATTTACTTCGAGTTCATCTCTCGAAGGGAATTTAGGGAAATTACCATGAGGTTCCGTCTGGTACCAATAAGCAACAGTCATGATATCTGATTTCTGTGCCAGATACCTGCCACCATCTCTCCATCCCAGATCCTGAATGGTCACCTTAAGATCTTTATCAAATCGTATTGGATCCATGATGTGCCATCTGTACATTCCAAATCTCTGCTGCGCCTTATAGGTTCCGTCTGGCCTGATTACCTGATGTAAACCGGCATATGGAGTACTGTATTCTGTATATTTACCGCCTCTGTCGAAATTATAAGATCCGCAGAAATAATCCTCCGTTCCTGTTCCGGCTATAGTAGGATATTCCTTATCACCATCTAAAAAGAACTTAATTTCACCTTCTCCCCACCATCCATTATTGTTTACACCAAGTCCCATATACAGGCCAACAAACTGCCCTTTGCCTTTTACGCCATCAATTATAGTATGAACAGATGTGGTGTTAGGGTTCGATCTTCTATATTGTGCATGAAAATAAGCTTCATCATCCGCAACTGGAGTAAGTGTGTAATTTACCTGATAATATAACCTCATATCATCTTTTGGATTAATGTTTTCAAGAGTGATTTTGCATTTCTTTCTGAAAGGCATTTTCCAGTAGCAGTTAAAAGCACTTCCCGGGTTAACACTTACAGGCAGGGAGTTTAATGGAGCATATTCTCCCCATCCCATTCCAAAGAATGCACCTACAGGAGCTTCAATAGAAGGTTCTTTTTCATCGTCCCAGTAAAAGCGCAAAATAGAGAACTGCCAGTTTCCTGTGGGTGTCATCCAGATCTGCTGTATAGCACCAGGACCTTCCATTTCTGCGATAGTTACGGTTTCTCCGCTTTTAACAATTATAAAAGGATTCACTTTCCAGCCAATTCCCAAATCGCGGGCTTCGTTTGCTGCATTCGCTACATTACGTTGCCCTTTACTTTTTACGGGGTCAGCCATTCCGCCTTTGCCTTTTTCGCCGGTGAAATTCTCCGGACTAATAGACCTGGTTTTTGCATCAGATAATCGAGACAGATTACCAAGATTCATATCAAGGCCATCAAATTTCTGGGGTTTTTGCGCAACTGCCGGTAGAATAAAAATGGTTGCGATGATTAGTAATAAAAGCTTTCTCATAATTTTAAATTGCGATGTGCCTCGGCTACTTAATACGCTTTTCTCTTGAAATTGTGTACTCCAAATAACTGAAATTTGAATTTGCTTACACGTTTAAGCTAAAAAGGATAAAAAAAAATGCTGAGCACTTCGGTTTTAAATGGTTTATAATTTGATTGTGTAATCAAACTTAAGCTTAAACGTTTAAACGAACAAATATTTTTTTATTTTTTTTTAGGGTTTGATGTAACATTCTCGTTCTAGCATGTACACAGGGAATTAAATTAATCCTTTTTAACCGTAGCGCTTGATTGTCTAACAATTAATTTAGATGGGATGCTTATCTGAGTATTGAGACTTTTCTTATCAGCTATGTTTTTAATTAAGATCTGAACAGCCTTTTTACCCATTTCAAGTAATGGCTGCTCTATATAGGTTAAGGGAGAATAAAAGAAATCAAAAGCTTCACTCTCATCAAAACATACAATAGCTACATCGTCAGGAACCCTATACTGCATTTTATTTAACGATTTCAATCCTTTTAAAGTAAGGGTATTTGTTGCAAAAAATAGCGCATCCATTGCAGGATTCTGAGCAAACAGTTCACGAATACCCACTGCTATCTCTTCCTGGTTAGCATTAAAATCAACTGTTTTGATCAACGGAGTTTTAGCTTTTAACAGCTTATTATCCTTAATTGCATCAAGGTAACCCCGCTTTCTATCCAGCATATGAACTAAATCTGTTTTATAAGCGACCATGCCGATATTTGTTTTTCCCGCTGCAATTAAATGGCTAACAGCATGATAAGAAGCCTCATAATTGTTAGTCACCACATAATTGGTGTCCAGGCCTTTAAAATACCTGTCGATAAGTACCAGTGGAATATTGTTCTTTAGAAGTGCCTCAATCTGGTCTTGTGAATTTTCAGCCGGTGCAATGATAAAACCATCAACCTGCCTTTCTGTTAAAATATTAATCAGGTTTTGAGATTTCTCTGCATTTTCATCCGCACTTGCAAAAATCACGGTATAATTAAATTTCTTCGCCTCGTCTTCAACATTCCTTGCAAGATTAGCAAAGAACGGATTGGATATGTCTGCGACAATTAATCCAAAAGTATGCGATTTTCCTGTTTTCAGGCTTTTGGCGATCTGGTTAGGCTGATACCCCATCTCCACAGCTGTATCTCTTATTACCTGGGCTATTTCTTTTCCAACACGTGCTTCTTTTTCTTTATTATTTAGCACGTAAGAAACCAGCGCGGTAGAAACACCCACAGTTTGTGCAATATCTTTGATGGATACCTTCTTCTTCATTGCGTAAAGGTATGCTTAATCGATTAACATAAAAATATTAATTGAAACATTTGTTTAATTAATTTCAGACTTTTAGTATCACTATCTTGAAAACCAAATTGATTAGTGCTTTTCAGGTAGCTATTGTAAAGAATTTATCACGAAGCAAAATTTGAATTGATCAAAAAGTGCATTCTCACCTGCTTAAATGCCATTTCTGAAAATCTATCCAAAGATTTTTAATGGAATTGTTGTAGGAAATACAAAAAACTGCTTGTTTGTTTAAACGTTTAAGCTTAAGTTTGATATACACCAATTATAAATCATTTTTTGAACCGAGATCGCTTCGGAATTTTTTTGATCTTTTTGCTTAAACGTGTAAGCAAGTATTAGGGATACGCAGTCCCTGGAATTTTTGCTTATGTTTTAGCTAATATCATTGAGACGAGGCACTCCTATTTTTCTAACTATGGAGAACACTTACTGCGCTCATTTTTTAACCATAAACCAAATTAAATTTTTATGAAAGGTCACCAGAACACTAAAACGAGTAATCGTTATGGTGGTAATGCCAGAGTAGTATTAAAGATTTTTTTCTTTTTCTTACTTGCAAATTACCACCCACTGAAAGCAAACGCTTTTCAGGTAAATGCAACACAACAATCTCGAATTATTACAGGAACAGTCAAGGATGATGCAGGCATCCCCCTACAGGGTGTAAGCGTCACTATCAAGGGAGAAACTGCAAAGACACAAACTGATGCAAACGGAAAATACAGCATCAGCTTACAAAGCACTGGTTCCCATCTCATCTTCACCTACATTGGGATGGAAACCAGAGAAATTCCTATTGGCTCTGGCAATGTTTACAACGTTACCCTACTTGATGACAGTAAAACATTGGAAGAGGTATCCATATCTACGGGTTACATGACGCAAAAAAAGGCTGATCTAACCGGGGCCATAAGTGTAATCTCGAGAGACGATTTTGCAAAAAATCCCAGTGCAAATGTCATGAGATCTTTGCAGGGAAAAGTTCCAGGCGTTTTTATTACAACAGATGGTAACCCTGCTGAAAATGTGGGGATTCAAGTACGTGGCATTACCTCTATGAACTCCTCTCCTGCCCTGATTGTGTTGGATGGTCAGCCTGTTACTATTAATCTGAGAGACATTAATCCAAATGACATCGAATCTATGCAGGTATTAAAAGATGCAGCATCGGCTTCAATCTACGGTTCCCGCGCTGCAGGTGGTGTTATTCTCATCAATACAAAAAAAGGCAGAAAGGGTGATAATACAAAAATAACAGTTGATAGTTATGTTGGTGCTTCCAAAATAACCGGAGTTCCGGATATGCTTAATGCAGTGCAGTATGGCCAGGGTTTATGGCAGGCAACCGTTAATGATGGCGACGATCCGGGTCCTGGTAACATACGTATTTATAACTACGACTGGAATCGGGATGCCAACGGAGTTCCTGTACTAAACAAGGTCACTCCCATAGAATGGTTAAATGCAGGTCATACCATGCCTTCGTCAGATACAGATTGGTTTAAAGAAGGAACCAGAACTGGTTATCAGCAAAATCATCAGCTAACTATATCCAGCTCAAGCGAAAGGTCAACCAGTCTTTTCTCTTTAAATTATTATGATAATAATGGTACACAGGTTACCTCAAATTTTAAACGCTATTCAGCGCGTTTTAATAATGATTATGACCTGTTAAAAGGCAAACTAACTATAGGCGAAAATTTTGCATTATCGAAACTTGCAATTCATGATGTGAACAGTACTTATGGATTTTTGGTGATGCCGCCAAACATTCCGGTTTATGATCTTAATGGAGGCTGGGGTGGTGTAGCCATGCCTCTTGGTATGGACGACTTTAACAACCCCGTTAGAGACCTATTGATAAGAAAAGACAACAGGAATAACTATTTAAAGGCATTGGGAACTGTCTATGCAAATCTGAAGATCCTGCCTAATCTGGCACTTAAAACCCAATTTGGTGTAGATTATACGATGGAATACGACAGAACAATTGATCCGAAGTGGGTTGAGGCCGGAGGAAAAAGTAATACCATAAACAGGGTGTTTCAAAATAACACACATGACCTTGGAACTACCTGGACAAATACATTAACCTATAACCTTAAGCTTGGAGAACATACGGTGGATATGCTTGGTGGTTTGGAAGCCTACAAACTTTTACAGGAAAATTTTCAGGGTAACCGCGACGGACTGCTATTAGAAAATAGAGATTACGCTTACCTTGGAACAGCAACGGGTGATAGCAAAGGCCTGTTAGGCGGAGGTAATGAAAGAAAGCTCTTCTCTTACTTTGGAAAAATCAATTACGCATATGCATCCAAATATTTGCTTTCCGCAACTATTCGCCGTGACGGTTCATCTGTATTTGGAGAAAACAATAAATACGGTTTCTTTCCTGCCTTCTCCGCCGGCTGGAGAATTAAGAACGAATCCTTCTTAAAGGATGTCAGCGCTATTTCAGATTTGAAACTAAGGGCAAGCTGGGGCCAAAATGGTAATTCTGCACCACTCGCCTCAGCTTTACTGGTAAACATTTACGGTGTAAATGTTGATGGGACTTCTTATCCGATAGCCGGTAATCAAACCGGTGGTATCCCATCAGGATACCTCAGAAGAAGTTTGGGTAACCAGGATTTAAAGTGGGAAACCACTACCCAAACTAACATAGGTGTTGATTTTGCTTTCTTAAACAATCGCCTTACGGGATCTTTGGATTGGTTTAATAAGAAAACAACAGACATGCTTTTTCTACCACCCTATATTGGAGCTTTGGGTGAAGGTGGATACAAATGGATCAATGGTGCAGATATGACGAACAAAGGGTTTGAATTGATCCTGGGCTGGAATGACACCAAGGGTGATTTTTCTTATCACATCATCACTAATTTTTCTGCCTACAAAAATAAAATTACAGGCCTGCCTTCAAGTGTTAGGTACGCTTATGGTGGCAATGGATTGTTAGACGATGTTCTTGGTCGGCCACTTAATTCATTTTATGGCCTGGTTGCCGATGGTATTTTTAAAACGCAGGAAGAAGTTGATAATTCTGCCCAACAACCAGGAAAAGGTATTGGAAGGATCAGATACAAAGATCTGGATGGAGACGGGGTAATTAATGAAGCCTACGACCGTACCTGGATAGGCGTTCGAGATCCCAATTTAATGGCTGGTCTAAATCTTCAGGCTTCTTATAAAAATTTCGATTTTACCGCCTTTTTTCAGGGTGTTTTTGGCAACGACGTATATAACTCATGGAAAGAACTGAGCGATTTCTGGAACATAGGTGTTCAGAACGACAGAAATCACCCACTCCGCGTGTTGGATGCCTGGACCCCTTTAAATCCTAATTCAGACATCCCAGCATTGTCACGACGCGACTCAAATGGTGAAAAAAGATTGTCTACCTACTTTATCGAGCCGGGATCTTACGTGAAACTCAGAAGTGCTGATTTAGGCTATACATTCCCCTCAAAAATTACTCAGAAGATCAGCGTAGAAAGGTTAAGGTTGTACATATCTGCTCAAAATCTTTTTACCGTTAAAAGTGGCAAGTTCACCGCAGGAGATCCCGAAAATCCAGGCACGGGCTATCCAATGCCACTTACTACTTACTTAGGTATTAACGTAACATTTTAAAACGTACGAAAATGAAAAAATATAAAATAATTATAGCACTCCTTGGAATGATCCTATTCTTTGGGTGCAAAAAGTACCTCGATGTATCAACCAAGGGCGCTTTAACTGAAGAGCAGGTGTCCAATCCGGAACAACTGGAAAACTTTGTAACGGCAGCGTACGCCTACATGCCGAATCTGGGATATCCTGATACCCATGCACCCTGGATAGCCAGTCTCCGCTCTGACGATGCCTATAAAGGTGGCGGTGGTTTAAGTGATCAAACTCCATGGTACGAAATGGAGATCTTTTCAGCTGTAACGCCAAACGTTGGAAATAATGATGGGCCATGGTATCAGGGTTACTGTGCCATCAGCCGTGCCAATGGTGCGCTGCGCCTGTTAGGTAAATTTGACGAAACGCAGTTTGCAGCCAAAGAACAACGTATTGCAGAAATGAAATTTCTAAGAGGATGGATTTATCTGGGGATGAAATTAAGATGGAATTATGTACCATGGATAGACGAAACCGTCGCAACAGATGCCGTGGTAGTTGCAGGAATTTCCAACCGGCCTAAAGGTTCCGTAAACGACCTTGAATTGTGGGATAAGATCATCAAGGATTTAGAAGATGCATCCAATATATTGCCAGAAACCCAGGCCGAAAAGGGCCGCCCTACTAAGTTTGCCGCTCATGCCCTTGCCGCCAAAGCCCTACTATTTAGAGCGTATGAAAAAAATGACAGGCATGAGGTGACTAATATCAACAAAGAAACTTTAAACAAATCCTTGGCACATATTAATGAAATTACCGCAAGAGATGGATCGCAGTATGACCTGACTCCGGATTTTGCAGAGAACTTTATGATTGAATATGATAACAATACCAAAGAGTCTCTTTGGGAAATCCAGTACTCTTTAGACGACGGAACAACCAATGGAAGGGTAAACTGGGGCGATCAGCTTAATGCACCCTGGTGGTCTCCGTATTTTGGCTGCTGCGATTTTCATAAGATCTCCCACAACATGATAAATGCTTTTAAAACTGATGGAACCGGGTTACCTGATTTCGACAATTACAACAATACTGAATTAGGCGGACAGCTTTACAAGCAGTATTTCAAGGATCATGCTTTTGACCCACGAATGGGACATACTGTGGCGATACCTGGCTATCCCTGGAAATATGACAACAAACTTATGTTTGATGAATCTGGATCACGTGCGCCATTTCAATATGGATACTTCAACTCTATGAAAGAACAGGTCCGTCCTGATTGTAACTGCATGTTCAAGCCTTTTTATGTTCAAAATTCAATGAACAAGAAAGAAATTCGCTATGCAGAAGTATTGCTTTGGAAGGCCGAAATCTTAATCCAATTAGATAGAATTGATGAAGCCCTCCCCATCATAAACAGAATAAGGGCACGGGCAGCAAATAGCCTTGGCCGTTTAAAGAAAGACGATGGAAGTTTGTGGATGAATTATAAAGTAGAACAATATAAACCCGGTGTAAACTGTACCTGGACCAAAGATTTTGCATGGAAAGCATTAATGTGGGAAGACAGGTTGGAGCTTGCAGGCGAAGGACGACGCTTTTACGATCTCATGCGTTGGGGGCAGTTAAGTACGGTAATGAACGCCTACATTGAAAAGGAGAAAAAACGTTTTGATTGGTTTAACCTTGCACATTTTACTGCTGGCAGGGATGAATTCCTACCTATTCCTCAGCCTCAAATGAATTACTCTCAAGGAACTTATGTACAGAATCCAGGATATTAAAATCTATATAGTGATGAAAAAAATTATTTATATGTGTTGTCTCCCTTTGATTTTTCTGTTTACCGGCTGTAAGAAAGAGCCGGTTATTGAAAGCAAAGCTGGAGTGAGTTTGCCAATGGTAACCAACCTTCAATTACAGAAAACAGCTGAAAAGGAAGTAAAGTTAACCTGGGGCATTCCGTCCTCCGTTTCAGATCAAATTGTTCAGCCTTTAAACATATTTGTTGAGGTAAACGAGGTGATAAGTGTTACAAAAACAGTTTCGGTATTTTCTACTACACTTGCTAATGCACCCACAGAATTTGTATACCAATTGCCTGATGCAGCAAAAACCTACCACATTACGGTAAAACTTATGGGAAATACAAAAGTTGTTGACAAGAACTATTCAAGTCAGATTTATTCACTTGGACAGACGGTAGTTTATACAAAATAAACTAAAGAAGCTTAACACTCGATACTGGTTTGGCACCAACAATGGCACCAGACCAGTATCTCTAATATAGCTAAACCAAAAGCATACTCCTCTTTCAATACGGGCGTATATTTTGATAAAATAATAACATTTTACGATATTAGATTAATCATTTATCGAAAAAATTAGAACACAATTGTTTAAAATTTATCAAAAACAGTACCTATTATGAAAAAAATCGCCCTATTACTTTCATTGTCGTGTGCCAGCTTTATTGGCTATGCACAAGACACACCCGCTGCCGATACGACTAAAACCTGGACAATTCACGGGGAGAATACTTTCTTAATCAATCAAAGCTCATTTTCAAATTGGGCAGCAGGAGGTGTAAATTCAATTGCTGGAAATCTCGTTTTTAACTACGACTTTAACTATAAAAAAAACAAATGGACCTGGGACAATAAAGCAATCGTTGGATTTGGTCTGAGCAAGCAAGACGATATTGGCGTTCGTAAAAATGACGACAGGCTTATATTAAATAGTTTGCTCGGTTATAAAGCCTCCAAATATTGGATGTATACCTTTTATGCGAATTTCCAAACGCAATTCGCTAAAGGATATAGGTACGAGGGAGATGGAAAAACGCTGATTTCAGATCTGTTTGCACCAGCTTACCTAACTCTTGGTCCTGGTATTGCCTATAAACGCGATGATAATTTCAGGGTCAACATTTCTCCCTTTGCTTCCCGTTTTGTTTTTGTAAGGAACAGAAATTTAGCTAAATCATTTGGGAACGACCCAATGAAAAGGCTTCGTTATGAGTTTGGTGCTTCATTAGATGCGTATTACAAAGTAAATCTTGTAGAAAATATTAGTTTAGAGAACATCCTGAAATTATACTCTAACTATCTGGACAAGCCACAAAACGTTTATACAGATTATACAGCCAACCTTTTCATGAAGGTAAACAAATTTGTAACCGTAAACGCTGGTGTACAATTGCTTTATGACGACAAGACTGAAATCCCAATCTTAGATGCTAATGGAGCCAGGATTGAAGGTGAATTCAAAAAAGCTTTACAGGTTAAACAGATTTTCGGAGCTGGTTTTACCTACAAGTTCTAGATACTTCTTCACTCATTCTACACACATCCTTCACACCAAACCCACAAAAGGGTACCTTTTTGTGAAGAATGTGTGTGTAATGTGAACTATGTGAAGACCAGGCATAAGCAACTAGTAAGATATTGGAGCAGGTTGCTTTGATTTAAGATTAATAATAGTCCTGTTAATGTAGGGAATCAATGCAATTATAAGGATTACAACAATCAATAAACCACTTATAACCGTATAGTAATCTATTGCTGATCTCAATTGAGCTTGAGTTTCTATGGATCTGCCGAGCAATCCCTGAGCAATTTTAGCAGCCTGACCTGTAGAAACTCCCTTTCCAACTAATCCTCTTTTATACATCTCTAGTTTTTCCACCGCTACCGGATTTAAAGAAGTGATATGCTCCTGAAAACGGTTTATGTGATTGGTTCTATTATAAAGCTGATAAAAATTAATTAAAGCGATACTGCTGCAGAAACCTAAAAAGCGAAAGAACACACCAACGGCTGAAGCCGTACCACCCAAACGTTCAGGAACCGAAGAAACAGCAAAAACGATTACAGGCGTCATTAACATACCTGCTCCCATTCCCTGAACAATTAATGGAATGATAAAAGTTGAAGCATCTGCCTGAGTATTAAAAAGGAAGATCATCCAGGTGTGAAATATCAACAGCAAGCCGAAACCATAGATCCAGATCAATCTCATTGGCCTTTTTAAGATTAAAAGTCTTGAAGAAATTAAAATACTGATCACTATTCCCACAATATTGGCAGCCATGATGTACGCGATATGAATTGGATCCATCCCCAAAACAGTAGCAAAGTATAGATTTGTAATGTTTAGTGCACCGCGAACAATATAAAGCACAAAGATTAAAAACACACCAACAATATAGTTTCTGTATTTGAACACTTCCATGTTCTGGCTAGGTCTCTTTAAATTGAGCTGTCTTAAAATATGGATGAGCAATAGTACCAATATTGCACCGCAACTTCTAACTATGCGTTTATCCTGCAACCAATAGTATTGTTGACCATATGCCAGCACATAACCAATCAGGCATAAAACTAGTGCATAGATCACAAAACTGGCCCAATCTACCTGATAAAGTGGAATCTTACGGTTTAAACGAACCGTATTCATGATAGACAATAGCAAAATAGCACCAGGTAAATAGCAAAATATGATGGCTTTATACAAGAAATTGTAATCGTAGGCATCTACAATTGGTGCGGTAAGCAGCATAGATATCGGACTTATACACAACAGCATGCCGTAGAAAATAGAATAGCCGATTTCTCTGGCCCTTTCGCTCTGAATTCTGCTAAATATTAATGTAATGCAAATGCTTGTTGTACCACAATTGGCCATTCCCTGTATAAACCTGAATATAAAAAGCGTATGTAAATTATGCGTGTTATAGCAAATGTATGAAGTAACAATTTGCAGTATAATCCCTACAAGGAAATACTCCTTAGTAGCCAGGTACACAAAAAAACGCCTTTCCAAGGCAAAGAAACTGGCAACTGCAGCATAGAATATGATCATTGAATATTGAACATCAGCAGGTTCAATACCATAATAACCAGCTGCAGCATTTGGATTGGCCGTAGATAACCCAAAAAGCAGCAGACAGGGTAAAATAACAATGAATATGGTGCCTCTGATCAGCCATTCAGGAGCCCATCTTTTAAATACCGGTTTTACAGCAATCATTGGTTTTTAGCAATTACAACAATAGCATTCATACCTGCCTTTAGCTTATCGGTTATTTTCCTATCGTCATCTAACTTAATTTTAACCGGGATACGCTGCACCACCTTAACAAAATTACCGGTAGAATTATCAGGAGGCAGTAATGAGAACCTTGCCCCTGTCGCCGGAGATAAGGAAACAATCGTTCCCTGAAACTCCTCGCCCGGATAAGCATCAGTTTCAATAACCGCATGGCCATTTAGCTTCATGGTCGAAATTTGGGTTTCTTTAAAATTGGCAATAACCCACTTGCCCGCTTCCTGATCTACAATAAATGCCAGTGTTTGTCCGGCCTGGATCAACTGCCCTTCCTGTATGGTTCGTCTTCCCATCTTTCCATTGTACGGCGCTGTAATTACCGTGTAGCCTACATCAAGCTTGTTTCTGTCCAATAATGCTTCTCTACGCTTTATTTCAGCCAGATATACGTCCCTTTGAGACCTGATGTCGTTAACTTTCGATGCCGAAGTTTCATAGCCGTTCAGGGCCGATCTGTATTCTGCATCTGCTACATCCAGGGCAGCCTTGCTATTTTCCAATTGTTGTAGTGTTGCAGATTCTACTTTGAAAAGCTTTGAATAGCGATCATAATCCTGCTGTTGCTTTAAAAGTTTAGCTTTTGCAGAAGCGATCTGAGATTTCATAACGCTTGCTGCTTTTGTTGTGGTTAGCTCATTGCTTTCCATTACTTTAATCTGAGCCTGTGCATTTAACAAAGCCGCTTCGGCCTCTTGCTGACCAAGTTTATACTCACTGTTGTCGATAACAAGCAAGGTATCACCTTTCTTTACATCCTGATTTTCTTCGTATTTAATTGTTCTTATATAACCTGTCACTCTTGAAGTTATAGGGTTTATATATTCTTCTACTTGTGCGTCATTGGTTTCTTCATACTTATAAAGGTCAAATAAGGAAATTGCTCCCCAGATCATTAAACCAAGAACAATAACGCCTGCAATCCAGGCCGTGACTTTGGTGATGAGCTGATCGGTACTTGTATAGTTTTTCTTTTTTGTTCGCATTTTAAAGGTTGCCTATTGCTTTTTGTAATTGGAAATATTGTAATTGTGCCGCTATCTGCGCTGCTGCAAGATCAAATCTGGTTTGCAGCAATTGTGTATCAGCATCTAAAAGATCAGTTAGCAGTGATAACTGGTTGAAATAAGTATTGTTAACGATCCTCAGGTTCTCTGTCGCTTGCTTTATATTCTGCTTTGCTACATCAATCCTTGTAATGGCTTCTTTATATCTTAAATAGGCTTCGTTAACTTCCTGTCTAACTTTATCTGTTGTTGCTTCGTGTTCAACCTCTCGTCGCTGAAATGCCAGCTCAGCCCGCTTGGTTTTATGTTTGTTATGGTAAAATGCTGAGATAGGGAAACTTGCTTTTATACCACTTAAGCCAATCCCATACATAGCTATAGAGTAAGGATAAAATTGAATTTGAGGATAGGAATAGGTATAATTTGCAAACAAGCCCACTTTAAAAGATACATTGGCCTTTACTTTTTTCAGTTCCAGCTTATTCAATTCAGTTTCCTTTTCAGAGATCTTTAGTTCATAAGAGTGTGTTATGGCTTCATCCAGATATTCGGGATAACTTTTAATAACTAAACTAGTGCTGGTTAGCGAGTCGGGCAATATCTTAAAATCATCCTGCTCACCAATCAGTATTGCCAGCTTTTGGTTGGCTATATTGATGTCGTTATCAATTTGTAATAGCGACATCTTTTGGCGCGACAACTTAAGCTCTGCTCTTAGCACGTCGCTTTTTAAGATCACTCCATTTTTAAAGAGTTGTCTGATCTCTGCTAATTGCTTTTCCTGATCGCTTATATCCTTTAACAGTAAGTCTTTAAATACTTTACTCCTCTGCAGATCAAGGTAATATGCAGCTGATTTTAACTTAATTTCAGAAGTAGTTAAATTTAGTTGTTCCACAGAAAGGTTCTTCTTTTCTTTTTCTTCTCTGATCTTCAGGTTGGTTTTATTCCCGTTGTAAAGGTTAAAGTATGCGTTGCCACCAAAACTATACGAAGTATGAACCACTTCAAATTGTGAAGGGGTATGAAACAGACCATTGTCGTAAATAGGCATATTGCTCACCCTTGCATACTCCCCTTCGGCCTCAATATCAGGTAGTCGTTCTGCTTTGGCATCTTTTATCGCCTCTTCAGATTCGTTAAGTTTTAAACCCTGCATCCTGACGGCTTTACTATTGGTTTCTGCTTTACTCCAGACTTCTGTTAACGACAAATGATTTGCTGAGAGGTCTTGCTGTGCTAAGGTAGTAGTGGAAATGAGGACGGAGAGCAAGATAAGAGCATAATGGTTTTTATAGAAATACATATAATTTATAGAATGCACAAAGTTAGCCATATGACAAAGCTGTAATTTTATCTATATTGCCAATTATTTGTCCATTACAGCCAATGAATATTTTAAAAACATCAGAATATCTTAGCGCAATTGACTTAAATCCAGATAGTATATTCGTTTTACATGAAAAAATAGAGCGCAAGCTAACGGCCCATTCGCACACAAAAGGACAATTAACGTACGTTCAGGGTGGCGTAGCTTTCATACACATTAAAAACGTGAGCTATATTATTCCTGCCCGGCATTATGTATGGGTGCCATTGGGCTTAACGCACTATCTTGAAGTAAGGCATCAGGCTACAGTGATTAGAAACATCTATTTTTATGACCAGGGTGATACCAGTGAGCCCTTCTTTCAGCAATTGGGCATCTATCCCGTCAATAATCTTTTACTGGAAATGATCATCTTTACTGAGAAATGGAACGGGAATATTTCTGCGGATAATGTGGTGCCTTTCCAATTCCTGTCTTCTTTAAAGAACTTACTTCCTCAGCTTGGTATAAAAGCATTCCCAATAGCTTTACCAACCACAAACAATGAACGTTTACTTCCAATTATTGCTTTTCTGGCAAGGCATTACAATGAACAGCTTACGCTGGAAGATATGGCAAAAAGATTTGGTATGGCCGAGAGAACACTCTCCAGATTATTTCAATCTGTAATGAGTATCTCTTTCTTACAATATTTAAAACTGCTAAGGATGGTTAGGGCTATTGAAATGATTCTGCAAACCAGTAAATCAACCAGCGAGATTGCATATGCTACTGGCTATAATAGCCTGGCGGCATTTAGTAAAGCATTTTTTCAACTTACAAATATCCGCCCGTCCGATTTTGGGAAGCGCTAAAACATAAGTCTAAAGGCTTTAAAAAAAGAAAGCGGGAATAATCATACCGACCATTCCCGCTTATCTAAATTAACGCTCTCAGTATAAAGACGTATATTTAACAGTAATATTGTATTAGGTTAAAAAAAAATATTCATCCCATGCCAGCAATAACAAGGAAGACTAAAATAGACGCTTCGGCTTTCTATGATACCGAAGAAAATCCCAAACAGCTTATTCACCTCCTTCATCATCATATATGCAAAACAGGTGAACTGGAAAAATTGATTCTGGATTACGAATACGGTAAAGGTAAAATAGAAAACATCGGGATTCTGAAAGATACCCTTGTTAGTGATCACAACTTAAAAGGCAAATTTAAAGCGGGATATCAGATCAGCGAATTTTCCATGTGTGCCGCAATAGATTATACGGATGATCACGCTATGGATATCGATTTTACCATTGATAAAGACACCAACGAACTGATATTAACTGGCGAAACCCGATACGAAAGATCAGATGAGCTTTAAATAAAGCCTACTTAAATAGCTCAAAACCATAACGCGCATCGTTCCAGAACTCATCCAGCGCTATAATACGAGGCTTAAAAAAGGAAATCAGCTTAGGCCAGTCTTCTTTGTTAAATATGCTCACGCCAGGTAAAACGGTATATATCTTGCAAACTGTTTTGCCGTACTCATCTGTCGAATGTAATTCCCACTGCCATTCTTCTCCTAAAATTCCGGTTAACAGTTTCTTATATTCTTCAAACTGCTCAAACAAAAGCTGCTGTATGGTTAAATCAGGATTGGATAACTCTATCCCTATCCATGCCGACTTCTTATCAACCTGCATTTTGAAGGCCAAATGCTTGATGCCAGTCTTATAGTTAATCCAGTTAATTCGCAACCCCTCAGCAGAAGGTTGCAATGCCATATACTGCCCATATGCAGTCCAGAAAGCCTGCTTAATCTGCGAAGCCTGATCTTTTGAATACAATCTTTATCGTTTAATGGTTTATACCAAAGCAGTCTTTTTCTTAGCTCTGAAATGCAAAAATACAGCAATACCTGAAATGATTACCAGAATTAAAGAAGAAATCATTGATATCTTATCTCCAACAAGATAAGATGTCGGTTCAAACTTAAATTCTAAATTGTGACTGCCTGCAGGTAATTTGGCTGCTCTAAGTATGTAATTAGCTCTAAAATAAGGGATTTTATTACCATCTAAGTAAGCATTCCAGCCTTTGTCGTACCAAACCTCAGCAAATACAGCTATAGCATCCTGTGCACTTTTATATTTATAAACCAGGTGATCGGGATGATATTCGGTCAGTTGAATCTTTGCAGTAGTATCAGTTAAAGATTTTGCATCGCCAATTTGAGATTTAAAAGTCTCATCAACTATTGCCGTTGTTTTCGGGTCAAAGCTGGTAATGGCTTTCATCTCTTCATCCGCATTTTTAACGTAGCTCACATTGCTGATGAACCAAGCATTTCCCAAAGCTGTCTTTCTTTCTATGGCCTGAGGCGTCGGACTAGCCTTATCGGCCATAATCACGTATTTGGTATTTAGCATATCCAATACGGGCTCATTTATCTTCTCGCTAAATTGTGCCGTTATCAATTCGTCGTAACGCTGCAGCCTTGCAGAGTGCCTTCCTCCTACCGATTTGTGGAAATACGAAGCCGACGCATCAAAGAAAGGATTACCTTTTGTAAAATCTATAACCCTATAATCAAGTGTTTTATCATTTAAGATCTGAAGATCAGCTGCAGTAGCCTGGTAATTTTGATCCAGCACAGATTTATCATAGAAGTTGCTGTTGTTCAGGTATCTTTTGTCTACACCCCACATATCAACGAGTATCAGCACACCTAAAACAATAAATGCGGTGTTTGCTTTAACTTTCCCTTTTAATATTGCCCATAACACACCAAAGCCAAGCAAAATGAAAATCAAGGACCTGAAAGCATCCGTACGGGCAAGTGATATCCTGTCTTCTATCAAGGCACTCCCTATGGAATTGGCAAAGCTAAGATCAGCCTTAAAAGCCTCAGCAAGGTGATTTACCATTTCCTGATGCGATGAATCTCTAAAATCAAAAAACAAGGTTGGCGCGAGCATAAATAACACTAAGCCACCGCCTGTTATATATAGAGAATAAAGTAACTTTTTGGGTAAATCTTTTGCCGTATCTTTCTCATCTACGAATTGCTTAAGTGCCACAAATGCCAGCAATGGTATAATTAATGCCGGTATAACCAATATAGATTCTACTGCCCGCATCTTGTTATACATCGGGAAGTAATCAAAAAACAGATCAGAGATCAATGGGAAATGTTTGCCAAACGATAAAAACACAAATAGAAATGTGGAGGTTAAAATCCACCATTTCATTTTACCCTTAACTATAAATAGCCCCAGAACATATAAAAAGACCACAATACAGCCAAAATACCATGGACCATGAGTGCTCGATTTTTCACCCCAATAAGTTCTTAATAAACCTTGCTCAAGCTGAGGGATGAGCTCTTTAACCTGATCTTCAGGAACGCCCTTTGCTACCAGTGCTTTAGCTACATTAGAATGCTCATCTAATTGTTTGATCTGAGTAGCACCCCCATACATATTTGGAACAAGGAATGTTGAGATTTCGCCAACACCCTGGCTCCAGAGATAGGCATAATCGCGCCCAAGTCCACTATCTGATTTTGAGGTTGTTCTGGCTAAATTTGCCTTACCGCGGATAGATTCGTTTCCATATTCGTAGGTAGTCCATAATTGTCCCGCGTTTACACCAACGGCTAAAATCACACCTGCAAAAAGATATCCTACAGCCGTAAAAAAAGCCTTTAACTGTTTGGATGCTATTGCATAATACAGTTCAAAACCTGCCAATATGAGCAGGCACATGAACAGATAATAAGTCATTTGTATGTGGTTGCATCTGATTTCAATGGCAAGAAAAAGAGCAGTTAACAAACCACCTAATAAATATTGTCCTCTAAAAGTGAGTAAAATAGAACCCAATACAGGTGCAAAGAACGAAATTGCCATTGCCTGATTGCTGTGGCCGGCTTCAATATAGATGAAATTATAAGACGTAAAAGCAAAGGCTATGGCTCCTGCAGCAGCAAGCCAGGGCTTCATTTTTAATGTACTCAATAAAAAATAAGCCCCCAGCAGATAGCAAAGCACAATATCTATTGGGTTCGGAAATACAATTTTTAAGGTATTGATCACATAGTTGGCTATACTGCCACTGTTCGATACCCAGATCTGGAAACTAGGCATCCCACCAAACATAGAATTGGTCCACAATGGCCCTTTTCCTGTTTCCGCGCGAACATCCATGATCTCCTTTGCCATTGCTTTGGCTTCAAGCACATCGCTCTGGTAAAGGTCCTTGCCCTGCATAGCAGGACTGAAATAAGCAAAACAGAGAATAAAGAATATCCCTATGATAATAAAATGTGTGCTGTTAGCTTGAAACCATTTCTTCATACAGTAAAGAAAGCAATAATATCAAACAAGAGCTAGAATTAATTAGTTTTTGATAAAATTACTGTCGGCTCATGACTTTTCAATTCAGTTTCATTTGTTAAATCAAGCCTTAAAGGAGTTATAGACACCAAATCATTTTTAACCGCCCATCGGTCAGTCCCCTCTTCTGCCAGTTCAAGTGGCTTTACCGTAATCCAATAATGCTTTCTGCCCATTGGGTCATGCCCCGGAACCACGCTTCCATCGTATAACCTTACCGACTGCCTTGTCCACTGAAGCCCTTTTGGCTTACGCGGAAAATTCACATTATATAACCCAAGATTCGTATTTTCTAACAATACAGTTAATGCCTGCTCAACAAAAGGATCCAGGCTTTCAAAATCGGGCTCCGATTTACCGACAGGTGTACTTAATGCTATTCCCTTAACCCCTAGTAAAACCGATTGTTTAGCAGCGGCCAAAGTTCCCGAATGCCACATAGAGTTCCCTAGGTTTGGCCCCATATTGATACCTGAAAGCACAACTTCCGTATCAGGATACATATGCAAACCAAGTGCAACACAGTCTGCCGGTGTTCCATTTACCCTAAAAGCATCAATGTTTTCGAATGTGATTGGCGATTTTTTATAAGAAAGCGGACGCGAGTGTGTAATGGCATGTCCCATTGATGATTGCTCCACATCAGGGGCTACAATTCTAACTGTACCAAAGCGCAGTGCGATGTTTGCCAGCGCTCTGATACCGGGACTATAAATACCGTCGTCATTTGTGATCAGGATTTTCATGATAGTTATTTAAAATAATTACTACAATGAAAACCATAGTTATGTCAACATTGTTCAAACTATATGAAAAAAACCAGCAAACTCATCCGATTAATCCATAATCCTACTGCGGGCGATGGTGAATACTCGAAAAAGGAAATCGTTAAATTGATAGAATCTAACGGCTACAAGTGCGATTATACTTCTTCTAAAAAGAAATCAATTGGAAATATTAAACCAGAAACGGAATTTATTGCAATTGCCGGTGGAGACGGAACGATAAGAAAAATGATTATGACATTGCTAAACAAGAAGTTAAAATACAAAAGGCCAATTGCCCTGCTTCCCTTTGGTACTGCAAATAACATTGCCACCTCACTCCATATTAGCAACAACAACAATACAAATGTCAGCTCCTGGAACAATTATCATTTAAAGAAGTTTGATGTAGGCCAGGTAGTTGCCCCAGAGGATACTTTCTTTTTCATAGAGGCATTTGGATATGGTGTTTTTCCAAAACTAATGAAGCAATTAACGAAGATGAATACCGACCATATCAAAACACCTGAGGATGAATTTGAGCTGGCGCTCAAAACCTTGCATAAAATCTGCAGTACATATAAACCCTTTAAAGCCACAATTGAATTAGATCACAAGGTTTTTGAGGATAAATACCTCTTGATTGAAGTCATGAACATCCCTAGCCTGGGGCCTAATTTAAAGTTAAGTCCAGATGCCGACCCTGGTGATGGATATTTTGATGTACTGATGGTTGCCGAAAGTAAACGAAAAGTATTATCTGATTATATCTCCGTAATTCATGAAGGTAAGGAAAGAGTATTTACCATTAAATCGATCAGATCCAAAACGGCAGCTATTTTTACAGTATGTAAGGATGCGCACGTTGATGATCAAATTATAAAAGAAACACCAGAAAAAGTAAAAATAAAGAACATGGATAGCTTGCTTGAAATTGTAGTTAACAACAAGAAATCAGTCGCGATCGTCCCCTCTAAATGACATAGATCGCTTTTTCCAGATCAACATATACACAAGTGCCACAAATGCAACACCGGCAGTACAATATAGAATGGATGGGATCATAAAGATCACGTCCTGATATGCCCAGCCTGCAAATAATGCGCCCAAACCTATACCTGCCTCAAGAGCGATATACATGGTTGCCATAGCTTTACCTCTATGTTGTGGGTGGCTAAGGTCTATAGTCCATGCATTTAATGCAGGAGACAAAACACCTGCACCTATGCCATAAACTACTGCTCCGGTAATTAAACCGGCTTCGGAAGTGCCGTACCCTGTGATGACCAACGAGGCACACAGAATGGTCAATCCGCAGATTGCCACATTCAAACGGCCATAATTATCAGATACTTTTCCGGCAATAAACCTGATCAGCAACGAGGATATGGTAAACACCATAAAGAATATCCCCTTATTGGCCAGTCCAATATAACCACTCCAGTCAGGTATTAAGGTAAGTATTACCCCATAACCTACATACGATAACAAGGTTACAATAGCTGCAGGTAATACCCTAACATCAATAATGTCCTTGCGTGATATTTTAAGAATAGATAAACTGAATTTCTTTTTATCCTTCAAGGTTTCCTTCATGTTCATCAATATGATGATCGATAGCAGTGCCAAAGCAGATGAGCTGTAAAACAGCACATTTATTGAATACAAGCCACTAATAAAACTACCAATAGCGGGGCCAATGGCCATTCCGGTACTAAAACACAAACCATGTATTCCTAAAGCCTCTCCCCAACGCTCCCTCGGAATAATATCTGCAACGTAAGCCGCAGTAGCAGTTGGCTTAAATCCGGTCGAAAAACCATGAATAAGACGCAGAAACAAAAATCCGGAAACAGTGCCCAGTATAGGGTATAAGAATCCGCAAACAAAACATACAATAGATCCTACCGCCATAACCGGAACCCTGCCAATGGTATCGGTTAACTTTCCGCTAAATGGCCTCGATATACCTGCCGTAAGCGTAAACAATGCTATAATTAAACCCTTATACTCGGCACCACCCAAACCACTAAGGTAAGCTGGCAAATCAGGTATGAGCATATTAAAACTGGCAGAAAATAAAAGTGAACTCAGGCAGAGTAATGCAAAAGGAAGGTTATATATAGGATCTGATGTAGTGGAATTATTCATTGAGCTTGCAAAGGTAGTAAACTATTTTTTTATACATTCGTTTAATGAAATTACCACATCAAAAGGGCATGGTGATATGGCTTATGGGCCTATCCGGAGCAGGGAAAAGTACAATATCGAATCTGTTTGAGGAGCAATTAAATGAATCCGGCTTCTTTTCTATGAAACTTGATGGGGATGAAATGAGAAAAGGCCTAAACTATAATCTGGGCTTTAGTATGGACGACAGGGCCGAAAATATCAGGCGGGCAGCTGAAACCGCAAAAATAATTGCATCAAACGGCGTAATTGTAATCTGTTCTTTTATTACGCCTTTAAATGGGCATAGAACAATAGCCAAAAAAATTCTGGGTGATATGTATTTCGAAGTGTTTATCGATTGTCCGCTGGATATTTGCGAACAAAGAGATGTTAAAGGTTTATACGAACAAGCGCACAACAACACCTTAAAAAACTTTACAGGGATAAGCTCAGCCTTTGAAAGACCAACCACACCAGACTTGATCCTTCATACTGATAATTTTACTGCTGAACAATGCTGTGACCAGCTATACAACGCAGTAAAAAACAAGATAGCAGATAACGCTTAACTTACTTTACAATAAAACCCGGGATTTAATAACGAGGGTTTATTGTAAACAAATTCTTCAAAATCTGCATTAACCATAATTGCACCACTACTTACTGCTATTGCCTGTCCGGCTGCAGTATCCCACTCCATGGTTGGTCCTTTTCTGTAATAGATTTGCGCTTTACCCTCCGCAACTAGACAAAACTTTAATGAACTACCAATGGAAAGCTTACTAACTACAGGGTATTTTTTTAAGATATTCTCCTCATCCTCATCGGCATGAGAACGACTACCTATAGCAATCCATTCACTCGTTTTCCGATCTACACTGATGGCTTCAGGGGCTTCACCTGGTGTCATTTTCCAACTTCCTTTTCCTACAATTCCATAGTAAACCACATTCAATACAGGGCTATAAATTACACCAATTACAGGCTTATTGTGCTCCATAAAAGCAATGTTAACGGTAAACTGACCATTCCTGCTGATGAACTCTTTGGTGCCATCCAGTGGGTCTACACACCAATATTGCTTCCATTCTTTTCTAACAGCATATTCAATATCAGCACCTTCTTCAGATAGTATTGGAATTTCCGGATAAAGCTTAGTTAAGCCTTCTACAATGATGTCATGCGAAACACGATCAGCAGCAGTCAACGGCGAATTGTCTTCTTTTCTGGTAATTCCAAAATCTTCCTGTGTTCCATTATAAACCTCCAAAATAGCTTCCCCGGCTTTAATGGCGATGTCAATTAGTGGCTGTATGTCTGTAATGTTCATTGCTTAGGGTAAAATTATTGTCGCTCTTTCTTTAATTTCTTTAAGGATTTTGGCCTGTCCTTCTCTGTTATCTAAATCACTTTGTCTGGCAGTCCGCAGGGCTTCTTTCTTTAAAATTGCATTTTCCTTGTCGTAAACTGCAATATGATCGGCATCAATTAAACTTACATCAGCATTTTGAATAACCAGTTCGTAATCCAATTCCCTCAATACATCCCCGGCAACCAGTTCAAAGATCTCCAGATCATCCCCCTTAAATTCGTCTAAAAATTTACCGGTATTGTTACTAATGATGGGCTTTTCCAGATTGCTCCACATTTCGCCTGCTGCTGCAGTAAGTTTAGAGGTTTTGGAATCATAAAACTTAAGCATATCAGGATGATAAGCGATATCCAGATAAAGGCATAGTTTCTTAATCACCCTTTCCGGTTCCGTAATCAATGTTTCATAATTAAGCGCGAAAAAGCGCTCTGCCGGCAAACTTGCCCTTAACTTCAAACAAGCTGCCTGATCTTCGCTCCATTGCTTGGCAAGGTGGTAAATGTGTTTTTCGCCAACAATAGCTTTCTTAAATGAACAGGCTACATCTCTCCCATCTCTGTACAGATAAATGTATTTCAGGTTTAGTCCAAAATCTTCCATTTCTGTAGCATAATGAACGTTTGCCATACTTTTACAGCACCAATACTTAGCACCTTTACTAATGGCAGCCTGCTCATATACCAACCTGTTTATCTCTAAAAGATCATAACGTGTTGATTGTTCGTAAATCTCGTCTGCGTTCAGTAAAACCCCTTCCCATGGTACCGGATTGGCATTTACATAAGCTATTACATCATTAACAAGTATTTTATATGAAGTACTGTTAAGCTTGCCGTACAGATGTAAAAGCGGCATAAAAACCACTAAAATATGAGGCGGATGCGGCGATGCTATTTCAGCCGACTGATCCAGAATTACTCTTAAAAGATTAGATCCGGAGCGTTGCGTTCCTATAATTTGTATGCCGGTATTGGTCATTCTTGTTAGTTAAAATTAATTCAGCACCTATCCCATAAAGTGTACTGCAGTTCCTATTAGTAAAGAAATAATGATTAAGTATACAGGATTAAATTTAAATCTGAAACTTAAAATAAATGCGATCACAAATAATGCAACATTAATTGGCGTGGAAGGCACTGAGAAAAAGAGCTTTATGCCCGAAGCGATGATCATGCCCACTACTACAGGTTTTATTCCTGCCAATGCATTTTTCATCACCGTTGAGTCTGCATTATTCTTAAATATCTTTGAAACAATGATCATTAAAATAGAAGAAGGTACAAAAATAGCGATTGTTGCCAATGACGCACCGGCCACACCGGCTAATTTATAACCTGTAAAAAACGCACTTACCAGAATTGGCCCTGGTGTTAGCTGGCTAAAAGCAATGCTATCTATGAATTCCTGATTGCTCAGCCACTTCAATTCTGTTACAAAGAGGGACTGCATAATCGGGATCATCACATAACCTCCACCAAAAAGCGAAAGACTGATCCCTGAAAACACGGAGGCAATTTTAAGAAGAATCAGGTCTGTGTTTCGGTACAATCCGGAAATAAAAGCCGCATATAATAACAACAGCGATGACAAGCCTATTTTAGCACCGCTGCTCAAGCGCTCCCATGTAAATTTAGCCCCACCAGTATCAGCTAAATTGGCTAGTTTAAAATAAACACCAATTAACCCGCCAATCAGTATAAGCAACAGAATGATCAGATAGCCTTTAATGAAATAAAGTAATATTATGGAGATTAAACACAGTGCTATTTTACCGTTATGTCCTTTTACTTCCTTTAAAAATATATTTAAACCAGTAGTTAATATGATCGCACTTACAGCTGCTACTGTATAGACCATTATACCCGAAAGATCCTTAACATGAATGTAATTAAAATAACACCACGACAGCATAAACATCAATATGCAGGCCGGAAGCAGAATCCCCAGCATGCTCACCAGTAAGCCATTTTTTTTGTGCAGATGATAACCAATATACGATACCACATTTACTGCCAATGGTCCGGGCAATAAACTGGCAATACTAACGGCATTTAATAAGTTTTCCTGACTCAGGGTTTTGTCCTTTTCAATCATTTCCTTTTGAACAACCGCTATTAAAGCCATATGCCCACCAAAAGAAACACATCCTATTTTTAGAAAAGTAAGGAAAAGGTACTTTAAACCCGCTTCCTTTTGCACTATGCTGATATCATCCACGCTATTTCTTTGTTTTTACGGTTATCAATTATTGATTAATCCTGTTTCATTAGTCTATACATATACGCCGAGATCATCAACAAAATGGTAATCACTATCCAAAGCATGTTGTAACCATACCTTTCTGCAATAAAAAACCCGGCTATAGGACCAACAACCTGCGCTATGGACCAGCAAAGCATATATCCTGCTGCGTACTGGCCCCTGTTAAACTCATTTGCCCTGCTCATTACAAAGGTATTGATAAAAGGCAAAGCAAACATTTCACCAAAGGTGAAGAAAACTATGCACAGGGTGCCCAATACTATAGGACTTCCAAAAGGAAGCAAAAGTACAGCGAATGAACATGCAACTAGTAAAGCGCCTATTACTATAAAAAAAATAGGAGACCTTTTATTCTCAATCTTATGGATCATCACCATTTCAAACAGTGCAATAATGATCCCGTTGAGGCCTAATATCAAGCCTATCTCAAACTCACCTATCTTCCAAATTTCTTTATAAAATACCGGAACAACCCTAAACATCAGAAAAGAGCAAATGATAAAAACAGCGGTTAACAGCAGGAACCTGATAAATACTGCATCTTCCCAGGGCTTACGCACTACAATTCCCTTAACTTTTTCCTTTAAAGCCTTTCTATAGTCTTTAATTTTTGGCAGAAACCATAAGATGCCTAGTCCTGCAATAATACTTACCGTGCCATCAACATAAAACAACAATCTGTAATCGTAAGATGCAATTAAACCACCCATACTTACACCAACTGCCCATCCCATATTCACCGCAAGACGGTTTAAAGAATAAGAACGGGTCTGTAATTCAGGTTTGGCATAGGCTGCTATGGCTACAAAGTTCGCAGGACGAAAGGCTTCCGAAAAGAAACTGATCACAACAGCAAGCGCGCATAACGTATGGAAATGAGTAATATTTGCAAAAAAAAGAAAGAATGTACCACTAACAATAGAGGCCACTACCTGAACCGGTCTAAACCCAATTACATCTGTAAGCTTACCACCTGCTGCTGATCCCATTATAGAGCCGACGCCAAAAAGAGTGATGATTAATCCTGCATCAGAAGCTGGTCTGTGGAGCGATTGCGTTATAAACAAACCCATAAAAGGCACCGCCATATATCCACTGCGGTTGATGAGCATAACAATGCTCAAGATCCAGGTTTCGCGGCTTAAGCCAGTAAATGAAAGTTTATAAGTGCGTGCAATTTCTTTGAACAATAACATAAGTAGCGGAGCTGTGGCAAAGATAATAAAGCAATTAGTTTTTTCTATTTTAGCAAAATACTTTTACGTACATGCAGAAACTTAAAGCCATATTATTCGATTTAGATGGCACACTTATCGACTCAGAATACTTCCATTACCAATGCTGGATAGAAATCCTTGAAACCTACTCGTTATCTATGACTTATGAGGAATGGGTTAATACTTACGCAGGCTACCCACTCCCAATCAACAGCAAAAAAATTAAAGAAAAATACAATCTCAATATTGGTCTATCTGAACTAATCCTCTGGCGGGAACGCTTAAGCAAAACCGGCTTTTCAACTAGAGATATCAATTTAATGCCCTTTGCCTTGGAAACAATACAGTTTTTTAAGCAAAAAGGACTTAAATTAGCCGTTGTTACCGCTAGCCCAAGACCAGATGTTGATCTGATCTTTGCAAGAAATGGTTTGAGCAACTACTTTGATCTTATGGTTACCAGAACCGATGTTACTTTAACAAAGCCAGATCCTGAATGTTATAATTTCTGCTGCCAGCAGCTTGGACTAAACAAGGATGAGTGCTTAGCTTTTGAGGATACAATTAATGGCCTAACAGCTGCTAAAGCAGCCAATCTGGTTTGTTATGCTATACAAAGTGATACTTCGCAACATCCTAAGTTAGCTATTGCCGATAAAATATTTACAGACCTAAAACTTGCCAGTGAAAACGCTGCAACGCACTTCACATTATAAAAACAGACATATACTCAACGCATGCTTAAATTCAAACAACTCTTAATTCTATTGCTACTAGCTGGCACGGCAACAGTTGCGCAAGTGAGACCAGAGAAAATAGCCGACAGTCTTTACAAAGCAAAGAACTTTAAAGAAGCTGGCAGGTATTACCTAAAAGCGACCAGGCAAGTCGACTTCGAGGTTCTTAGATCAGATAATTATTATAATGCGGCATGCTGTTATGCCTTAAGTGGTCAAAAAGACAGCGCCCTGGTTTTACTTACAAACGCTGTAAATAGTGGCTATAAAAATATCGATCAAATTAAAAAAGATACTGATCTTGAATCCTTACGTTCCTTACCAGGCTGGCCTAAACTCATAAATAGCATTAAGACAGTTAAAAACAGCACCACAGATCCATATAAGGCTAAACTGATTACCAGCGATGTAAAGAACTTTTGGAAGGCATATGACCTGGCTAAAAAGGATACCGCCAACGCCATCAACCTTTATAAGAAATACTATGTAGAACCTGCCTCAAATGGACTTCAGGATTATCTGGGTTATAAAATCAGAAACCTGAAGAATTTTGTAAAATCTGTAAACACCAAGCCTCTATTTTATGCCGCTGTACGTAAAAATACTTACGCCGTAGATCAGCAAAAGCCTCAAATGATCCAAAGCTTTGTTAAGTTCAAGCAAATCTACAACAAGGCTCAGTTTCCTGACATTTACTTTGTTATTGGCGCTTTTAGTTCAGGCGGAACCAGCACTGATGCCGGCTTATTGATAGGCTTGGATCAATCTGCCCGCACAGAAGAAGTTCCTGTTAAAGAGTTAAACTTATGGCAGCAAAACAACTTCACAAACCTAAAATCCTTACCAAATCTAATTGCCCATGAGCTCATCCATTTTAACCAGAATGGCCTTGCTGGCGACACCACGCTCCTTGCCGGTTCACTTACCGAGGGCATGGCCGATTTTATTGGCGAACTGATATCGGGTAAAACTGCTAATGAACGTCTGCATGTCTGGGCTAAAGGTAAAGAAAAGCAGATCTGGGCAGATTTCGAAAAAGAGATGTACTTCGAGAAGTCTCGCAATTGGATCGCAAATTCGGATCAGGAAACGGCAGATAAGCCTGCTGATCTGGGCTATTGGGTTGGTTATCAGATCTGCAAAGCTTACTACAACAAAAGCACCGATAAAAACAAAGCCATAAACGATATGCTCAACATAAAAAACTATAAAGAATTTTATGTTAAAAGCGGCGCCGGACAGCTGTTTAAGTAATTATTTTACTTTAAAATAGTTTATTTATTACATTGCCATGTTCTAAAAATACGGGTTAAAAACCTTTATAAGGGTAACTTTGGCTGCTCAAAACATTTATCAATTGACAGCATCAAAACCATTAAAAGAACACAATAAGGGCATTTCTACTGTCCTTGCTTTTGCCCTGTTACCATTATCCGGCTTCGCAACAGACATCTACATCCCTTCCTTACCTACCATGGCTACCACCATGAATGTAAGCAGTTTACAAGTACAATTAACACTTAGCTTATTCCTAATCAGTTATGGAATTTCACAGCTCTTTATAGGCAGCGTGCTAGATAGTTTTGGCAGGTATAAACTTAGCCTTATCTGCTTACTCGTATTTGCAGCAGCAAGCATCGTAATTGCAAATACCCATAATGTCTACCTCATTTACCTCATGCGAATCATTCACGGATTTACAGTAGGAACTATCATTGTAGGCAAACGCGCATTTTTTGTCGATATTTTTGAAGGCGATAAACTTAAACACTATTTAAGCCTGTTCTCTATCATTTGGTCTACCGGCCCCATAGTAGCGCCATTTTTAGGTGGCTATTTGCAAACTGTATTTGGCTGGGAGTCTAACTTCTACTTCCTTGCCGGTTTAGCAATCATACTTGCCATACTCGAATTCATTTACAGTGGCGAGAGCCTGACCCGCTTCTCTAAATTCTCATTAAGCAATATCGGCAACATCTATCTTAAAATGATTAAAACCCCGAGCTTTAGTCTGGGTATAGTGATGTTGGGCCTTGCCTATTCAATGGTAATGATTTACAACATGACAGGCCCATTTATCATAGAACACCACCTTCATTTTTCACCGGTTGTCGCCGGTTATAGCTCCCTGATTCTTGGTTTTGCCTGGATGGTTGGCGGTTTTATAGGTAAAGCAACCATAAACAAGCCATTTTTAAAGAAAATGATTGTGAACCTGGGGCTGCAAATACTCTTTGTGCTGCTCATGTTTATCAGCATTCAATTCATATCCAGCATCTATACACTTATATTCTTCGCCTTTTTAATTCACGTTACGGCAGGCTATATCTTCAATAATTATTTTACTTTTTGTCTGGGCAGATTCCCTAAAAATGCAGGCATTGCCAGCGGATTAACCGGCGGTGTTACGTATGTGATCGTGTCGTTTCTAAGCTACAGCGTTATCTCATTCTTACCGGCAAAAGACGAGCACAACTTAAATTCCAGCTACTTACTACTAGCCGTTATTTCAGGAATAGTGATGTTTGTGATCTTTAAGCTCACCAAAAAAGAAGAGCTAGCGGCAGCGTAGTCAGGCTTTAAGAAAAGCCAAGATCTTTTAGCAATTGATCTTTGTAGTTACTTCCTATCGGGATTTCATTGTTATTAATAAATATACGATTGCCCTCTATGTGGCCAATTTTAGATTTATTAATAATAAATGAACGATGGGTTCTTAGAAAAAGTTGTTTGGGTAAGAGCTCTTCAAAGTTCGAGAAAGGCATTTTAGGCAACAGCAAATTACTGGTAGTTATGATTTTAGTATAATTGCCTTGTGCTTCGGCATAAAGCAACTCATCATATCCAATTTTATAGATCTTTCCATCGGTTTTAATAAAGATAAAATCTTCATTAGCAGAGCCAGAAACCTCGATTGTCTGCATAGTTGCTTTAGGTTCTAATTTTTCTAGTGCCTTATCTACAGCAATAATAAAACGATCAAAGGAGAAGGGTTTTAACAGGTAATCGCAAGCTGCCAAATCAAATGCATCAACAGCAAACTCCTTATAGGCTGTTGTAAATATAATCTGAGGCTGGTCTTTCATTGTTTTTACAAATGAAATTCCATCCATTATCGGCATGTTAATATCCAGGAAAAGGATATCGATCTTTTGTTTCTGCAACACAGCCTTTGCTTCAAGCGCGTTTCCACAAGATGCTACAACATTAAGGTAATCCAAGTGACTACAATATGTCTTTATAATATCTCTGGCAATCGGCTCGTCATCAACAATAAGGCAGTTTACTTGGTCCATTACTTCATTTTTAAATGTAAGATAACATTGTAAAATGAATTATCCTTTTTAATGTTCAATTCATGTTCCCCCGTATAAAGCAAGTTTAACCGCTTGCTTACATTATCCAAACCAAAACCGCTGTTTTTGTTAAGCGTAGGCTGAACATTTTCTTCCTTACCGTATGAATTCTTTACCGAAAAAAGGATAGAATTACCCCAGGTCTTTAGTTTTATATCTATATAAATCTTCTCATCAATTGTGTTTTTAGAATGCTTAAAAGCATTCTCAATAAATACAATTAAAAGCATGGGTGCTATTTTTATTTCAGGTACAATTGCCTCTTCAATTTCTGTAGTCAATACCAACCTATCGCCTATCCTTATCTTCTCAAAGTCTATATAATTGTTAACGTAGGCTACTTCATCCTTTAACGGTACATATATTTCTGTCGCATCATAAACTGAATAACGCAATAGTTCCGATAGTTTAAGCAGCAATGCAGGTATTTTCTCATGATCAGTAATAGAAAGCCCATACATATTGTTTAACGTGTTAAACAGAAAATGAGGACTCAGTTGAGATTGTAACAAATGCAGCTCACTTTTACTATGAGCAGCCATTGTTTTGGCATCTCTCAATTGATTTTCAGAAATCGCGTGAACGATCTTGATCAAGGCACCGAGCGCCAGACTGATCAGCATAAATGGAACCCACGACAGTAATAAATTAATGGCAATTCGCCCGCGTAAGGGGAAATCAGCATGAAAAAACAACCAGCCAATGCAAACTATGATCAGGATAAATAACCCAAAAGAAATTTGCTTGGGAAGAACTGTTAACCTTGCAGTCCATATCTGTGCAACATATCTACCTGTAAAAAGCCCAATGAAAAAGAATACAGTTCCGGCAAAGGCCACGGCTTCATCTTCATGTATCTCAATAGACTTCGCATATGTTTCTATTACCAAAAAAACAGGGATTGAAATGATGAGGGATAAGACTATATAAAGCGGTTGGCCAAAGAAACCGATCAGTGGTTTAAATTTTATCTCGTCCATAGTGTTTCTGATGTTCCTTGTGTCAATCATAGGCTACAAATTTGAACAAGTTCATCGAGTCAATAAATAATTACTGACGAACAGCCCAGAATCATTGACAGAACCCAAAAAACAGGTTACAAAACAGTTCAACACCTCAAAATAGCTTTCCATCAACTAACAGGCAAGTTACAACATATTTTTTTTCGGAGCTAACACGAACAATCAATATTTGATCAATCAACAACCTGATCAAATTAAAAACCACTTGTAATGAAAACATATATTATATTATTTTTCGCTTCTCTGATCTCTCTTACTGCCCTGGCGCAGGTAAAACAAGGAGTCATTTCCTCAACTGTAAAAGATTCAAAAAACCAGGCAATTGGCGGTGCTACTGTTCGTCTGCTTAAAGCCGCAGACACCGCGATTATTACCACCCGAACTACTGATATCGATGGTAAATTTCAATTCAATGATGTCACCAAAGGTTCTTATCTATTAAGGATAACAGCTGTAGGCTACAAAGAATTCAATTCATCGCCCTTACATGTACTGGATAACGCAGGCGTGGTGTTTCCCGTAATTATATTACTGCCGGCTAAAAGTACAGAACTTGCAGAGGTAGTGATAAAAGCAAAGCGTCCGCTAATTCAAATGGAAATAGACAAAACAGTAGTAAACGTGGATGCCATGATTAGCAGCGCCAGCAGCAATACATTAGAAGTGCTCGAAAAAACGCCCGGCATAGTTGTAAATTCCAATGGGGATATCACATTAAACGGCCGATCTGGAGTTATGGTTTTAATTGATGGCCGCCCTACTTACATGTCGGGACAAGACCTTTCTCTTTACCTAAAATCTCTTCCCGGATCACTTTTAGACAAGATAGAGCTGATGGACAACCCTCCTGCCCGTTATGATGCATCAGGAAATGCAATTATCAATATTAAACTGAAAAAAAACAGGATAGGTGGTTTTATAGGAAGTTTTGCTACAGGTTATTCTAAAGGAGAATATGGAAGAAACAACAACTCTTTGAACCTGAACTACAACTATAAAAAGATCAATTTGTTTGGGAGTATTGGTTATAGTCACGAGAAAAATTATAACATCGACAACATGACAAGGAGCTTCTTTGATACTAACAATGTACCAACATCAACCGTAGAGCTAATAAATAATCAGGAGTTTAAAAGCAACGGCTTAAATGCAAACGCAGGATTAGATTATGCAGCCACTCCAAATACAACATACGGTTTCCAGGTCAATATAAACGACAATAAAAACAACGATCTGCTGAATTATAATAGCGATAATTACAACGCCGGACAACTGAACAACATTGGCAAAGGAAACACCATTTTCGATAATAAAAGAACCAACTTAGGATCCAACGTCAACTTTCTGCATAAATTCGGATCAACCGGGAAGGAACTCTCTGCCGATATCAACTACTTAAATTACCGCAGTACCGGCAACCAATCACTCGTAAACTCACTTTATCAGCCAGATGGTACTGCTATCAGCGATAGCAAATTCTTTTACGATTTACCTTCTACCATAAATATATACACTGCCAAAGCAGATTATGTGCAAACCATGAAAAACAACGCAAAATTTGAAGCGGGCTTTAAATCGAGCTTCGTTTATAACGATAACAAATCTGATTATTACAACATTACCGATCATGGACCGGTTATCGATAACGGACAATCAAACCACTTCAAGTTCAGAGAAAACATAAACTCTGCATATGTTAATGCTCAAAAAGGATGGAAACACCTATCTATCCAATTAGGATTGCGTTTGGAAAACACACAATCTAAGGGGGAGCAATTAGGCAACGAGCTGGTGCCACCAAGCAGTTTTACTAAGAACTATACGCAAGTGTTCCCAAGTATCTTTTTAAACTACAAGCTTGATACAGTTGGCACAAACACCCTAAACTTTAGTATCAGCAAAAGAATAAACAGGCCAAATTATCAATACCTGAATCCTTTTGTGTTTTTTAAAGACAAGTACTCTTACTCTTCAGGTAATCCGGAATTAACCCCTCAATATCAGATGCGTTATGAACTTAAATATCAACACAAACAATGGCTTAGACTAGCTTTAAGTTATAACAGGTTTACAGATGTAATTTTCCAGACTACACGTGTAGAAAATGATATTTTTATCAGGAAACCGGAAAACGTAGCCTTCGGATATATGATAATTCTAAATACCAATATCACAATTACTCCTGCTGAATGGTGGACACTTTATTTTGAACCGCAATTCGCCAGATTGGGATTAGATGGTATGGCATATGGCGAAAAGCTTAATCCAAGTATTTATGCAGCCAGAATAGGAATATACAACCAATTTCAATTCAAAAAAGGATGGAGTGCGGAACTGGGCAGCTATTATGTCAGCCGGGATTTAAACGGGCAAACTTATACAGCAGGCAGGTACAGGGTAAACTCAGGTATTCAAAAAAAGATTTGGAAAAACAAAGGCAGCATCAGGTTCAATGTTGATGACATGTTCCATAGCTGGGTAGCCAGGGAACGTTCAGTAGGGCTGGCGCAGGCCTATTCATTTCAAACCAATGAATCTGATACGCAGCGATTTGGCATTGCACTAACGTATAACTTTGGTAAAGACACGTTTACCCGTAAAAGCAAGCACAAAAACAATGCGCTTGATGAGGAAAAAAACCGGATGTAATAGGAATTAAGTGCCCTGAAAAATCTCCGGATGCTTTCTGATAAAGTAAACAGGCGTACAGCTCCAGGCATGACAATAGCTATTTATCGGAAAAAAGTTATAAGGAGAAAGCTTGTCATTATCAGGATCATAAGCCTCCCAAAAAGTATCAGCGCCCTTATTTACCATTCCACCCCAATAATCTATTACAGAGGCTTTGGCTTCTTGTGTTAACCCACATTTAATCAAAGCCTCAATATAATAATGATACAGATAAGGCGTGCCCGGCTTTACCACATTATCATAACCCGCAATAGCTTTCATAGCCTTCTGACCTTCAGCCTTACTAGCTACTCCACTCATTATCATCCATGCCTGCGAGGCGTAAGAAACCTGCTTAGAAGCTCCACTTACAAAAAGCCCTGTCTTCTTATCATAAAGTCTTGTTTTAGCCGCCTTGGTCATTTTGTCAATTAAGCCATTTAATTGTGAAACCTCCTTATCCTTACCCAATAATTTAGCCAGCGTCAATGTTTCTTTCATGGTAAAAATCATTATCCCCTGCAAAGAAGCCTGTTTATCCAGCCCATCTCTCCAATCCACAAAGATCCACCAACCGTCCTTTTGAGCCGCATTAACGTTAAACAGCCCGTTATCATCCAGATGCTTGCTAATGTTGTCCATTTGCCTTTTGGCTACAGGCCATAAATCAAGCACAAACTCACTGTCTTTAGTGGCAATAAAATATTCCTTCAATGCGGCATTAAACAATAGCGAATATTCAAACAAAAATGGCGCACCTGCCTGCGCATGGGGCTTAGGGTTTTCAAATGCATTAGCATTTAAGTACCCATCTGTACGACTCAATCCTGCAATTAAATACAAACATCGTTTGGTAAGCTCATGATCTTTAAAAGAATAATTGTTAGCTAACGATTCCAGATACAAATCCCCTATCCATAATCTCCTGTCGCGTTTCGGGCCATCTTCATAAACCGTTTGCATACATTCTTTTAGCGTAGCCTGGCCAACAGCATCAATCTTTTTAATCATTGGATCTGTATTTGCCGCCAATTGAACAGGTACATTTGTAACGGCCGTAACAGCTTTAAAACTCATATCCGTTATCTTAAAATCAAAGTTACCGGAGCCAGCTAAAAGGTCAATTTTAAGGTATCTAAAGGCCATACGTCGTGGAATAGTGATTGTAGCAGGCAATTCCATCACGGTAATGATTTCGTCCTGCAGCCATGCCCTGGTCAAACCTCCTGTGTACGGATCAAAAGGTGTGGCAAGTTCACCCGGCACCTCTGCAAATGTCATTTTAAAACGTAATGGACCATCCAATACATTGGCACTTTCCTTCATGGTAAATGTATAATACCCGGTTAAATGCTCGCCAAAATCAATAACTACACCAGACTGTTTTTTAAAAGCTTGCTGATAAAGCTGGTCAACCGAACCTGCAGGAGTAGCCTTCCAACCTTGAAAAGCCTTATCATCAGCCTCTAGTTTAACCAATTGCACAGGCTTTTTTTCCTGCTCAGTCAGTTTAGGCTTATTCGTTTCTGCTTTAGCCATCCATTTATCACGCTGCTCCTGAGTATAAAAATCCTGAGCTGATAACAGCGATGGAATGCCAATGCCAAAAAATAGTAGTATCGTTCTTAATCTGTTCATGTGAAGTATAAAAATTTAGTGATCCTTTTTAGGATCAATCAACTGAGGAAACCAGGCTTTAAAATAAGTTGCTTCTTTGCCATTCCCGGCCGAGGCATAATCGCATAAATCAACAGTTACAGGCTCATCTCCCTGCTCTTTATATGATTCCGGAGAAAACTTAAGACTGAATTGTAACCACACATTTTCAGAAGTATGAGGTACGGAAACCAAATCAACATATCCGGTCTTACCTGCAAGGTTAACAATCGATCCCATATTAGCCCCTTTTAATGCCTCATCGCGGGCAAGCAATATAGGGCCACGCATCACAGCAGCATATTGAGACTTGTCTCCAATAAATTCAACCCTGCCTCTCATATCCAGTTCTAAAGCTATTTCGTCGCCATCTTTCCAGGTTCGTTTTAAGGTAGCAAACTGCCCACCAGCTGCCTCAACTGCAACACCGTTTACCATTAACACATTCTTCTTGCTCCATTCAGGTATGCGAATATTAATGCTAAAGTCCTCAGGCTTTGAAAGTTTTACACTAATTCCAATCTTACCCGTAGCCGGATAATCTGTATGCTGAACTACACTTACATTTTTACCAGTTGGAGTAACCAAAGCATAACTCCCTTCAATAAAATAATTTACAAATAAGCCATCTGCAGCTTTCATCACCACATGAGCGGGAAGGTTAAACAAACCCCTTGGGCCGCTTGCCACACAACAATTAAGATCCATACCACACTGCCCGTTTCCGGGTAATCGCAATCCATTTAAAGGCGTATATTTTGCCCAATGAAAACCATCGTGACTGGTAGAGCCCAACAAAGCGTTATAATAACTCTGTTCCACTGCATCGGCATATTTTGCTTCGCCGGTAAGCCTAAAAAGCTGATGACAAAGCTTTATCCAGGTTACTGTAACGCACGTTTCCTGATAATGAAAGATGGGATCAGCCTGTAAAGCCTTGCCACCAAACCACATTTCGGACGATGCACCTGATCCTGCCATATTGATCTCTTTATCGCGAACGTTTTGCCAGGTCTTCTCAACCGCAGTTTTATATGTCTGTTTGCCCGTTAGCCTGTACAATTCCAATAAACCTTCGTAGCACGACATCATTTCGTATGCCTTTTGCCCCTGTTCAAAAGAATACCAGTTTTCAGGTTTAGGAAAGCGTTTAGACACATCAACATCGGCCTTGGAAATTAACTGTGGCCCCTCAGGTGTTTCCCATTGGCGAACAATCTCTTCTGCAAAATCAAGATATTTCTTATCCTTTGTTTGCGTATATAACAAGCAAATAGGCTCCAATACAGATGATGCAGCCATACCCCGGTAATTCCCCTTAGTCACAATTATACCGTCGGCTTTCTTAATATCGTCTATCAAATTATCAGCAACAGCCTTGGCTGCTTTAAGACTCTTTTTATCACCGGTTAGACTATAATAGTCAAGCAGCCCCAGCATACAATACTTTCGTCCCCAAATGTCCCACTGCTTTGATCTGCTTTCTTCAGCATAATTACCAATATAGCCATCAGCACTTTGCGTAGCAATTAAACCACCAACAGCGGCATCCAGCTTTTGCTTTAGTTCAGGTGTTGGTTTATATTTATAGGCAAGAACTGCCGAAGTAAACCATTTTCCCCAAAACTCACTTTGCCATAAACTGGTCTCGTTTCTATGCTTAAACGGTTCAATTAAGGCATCTGCATCCTGAAGTAAAACCCTGTTCTTGTAAGAATTAGACAGCCTTTCGCCAATAAACCCACCAATCGTTTCAGATTTTGCCCTGCTGAGCTTATCCTGCGCTACACTAACACCGGTTACTAAAACAAATCCTGCTAACAATAATGAAGTATATTTTTTCATCCTAAAAGATTATTTTTTTAAGAAACGGTCGGTCCAATATCTGGTTCTGGTGATGTAGTAATCATTTGCCAGCGGGCTATAATCCAAGTAAGTAAAACCAGTAATACTCAGTGGTTTTGCCGGTTCAATCTGTGTACCCTCATGCCATTCGTTAAAAGAAGTAATGGCCACATACGGGCTTTTCACGGAAATTGCTTTTTTCCAGTAATCATCATAATACGTCCCATTGTCCCTGCTTTGCGTATTGGCACTATTCTCCGGGCGGATGCGCTCATCTATATAACCAGGCCCTACACAGGGGATGAATATCTTGTTGTTTTGAACCGCCCATTCCTGCATCTTAGCCCAGTTATTTGGGTTAGAGCCATAACGGAACACCTTCGAAACAAAGTAGGTATAGAAACCGTCAAATCCCGAATCTTTAAAGAACTGATGCTCATTATCATTCACCCAAAGACCCATAAAATCAGCATCATATAACGTTTTTCTAATGGTTGAACTTCCAGCTGGCGATAATACATCCGACCATTCAGCGCTCTTACTCAAATACGAATCATAAACAAAGAAAAGCGGTTTCTTCTGTTCAGAATAGTAAAAAGCCGGGTGCTTGCCATAAGTATCAATTAGATACTTCACATCAGCCTTAACCGTTAAGGGAGATCTATTTCCATACGGCTCAATTTGAAAACCAACCTTAACACCAGCCTTTTTAGCCTCATCTAATATCACCGGAATGCTCTTTGCTGTAAAATGATCCTTACCCCACCAGGTTAAAAAAACAGCATTAATACCTGCTTTAGCAATCATTTTCATGTGCTTAGCCACCAAAACAGGATCATTTGTGCTGTAATTACCTAATGATGGAAAAAAATTAGCGCCTATGTTATCACCACCCGGGTACCCAGTAGGATTGCCATTACTCCAATGCGACCAATGCTGATCTGCTCCATCAAAAGCCTTGGTCTGGTACCAATTGTAGTAAAAGCAAAAAACCTTAGGTTTTATGGCCAAAGCTGATCCGCAAAACAGCAGCACCAAAGGCAAAGCAATTATAAATTTCAGCAACCTATTCATTTGGCGAAGGACTAATTGCACTCCAACCACCATCAATCACCAAACTTTGTCCGGTGATGTGTTTTGCCCCATCCGACACCAGAAACAAAGCCGCATTGGCAATATCTATCGTTTTAGCAGGACTACCCATTGGCGTAATTCTAGACCATACAGCCTCATAATTCGGATCATCCATGGTACGCTCTGTAAGTGTAGCACCCGGCGCTATCGTATTTACATTGATCTTAAAAGGAGAAAGCTCCAGCACCAGGTTCTTGGCCAGCATTTCAAGAGCAGCTTTAGTCATTCCGTAGGCTGCCAGATCTTTATGTGCCTGATGTGCCGTAACCGATGAGGTAAACAACAAAGAACCACCTTTAGCCTGAGTTCTCATTTGATTGGCCGCGGCCTGGGCCAAAAAGAACGTACCACCAAGGTTTGTATGTAAAACTTTATACAAAGAATCCTGAGGGTAAGTAAAGAAATCGCCAAATAAAGTAATCCCTGCGTTGGCAATCACAACATCCAGACTGCCGGATGTTTTTACAGCCAGATCAACCATACTTTGTATAAAATCCTTATCACCAGAATCACCTGCACAGGCAATACAATTTCCACCCGCATCTTTAATTGCTTGTACTGCGCCATTGGCCAGCACCTCATCTATATCATTCAATAAAACTGTAGCGCCTCTAGCTGCCAGTTGTTTACATATTTCAAAACCAATGCCCTGTCCGGCACCAGTTACAATTACCGTCTTGTTTTCAAATGCTGTTGAAGTCATCATATTAGTCTTTCGTCTGTTTATATATTAATGTGAATCGCGTAATACTTCACTACCTGAGTTACCCTTTAAAAAATCAAAATCGGCACCTAAATGTGCCTGTTCAACATGTTCTACATACAACCTTGCATAGCCCCTTTTAAACTGATTAACTGGATCAGCAAGTAAAGCCCTTCTCTGATCCAATTCCTCATCAGGCACTAATAAGCTTAACCTTCTCCCTGCTACATCCAGTTCAATCATATCCCCATCCTTAACCAATGCGATGGTTCCGTTTTCGGCAGTTTCTGGCGAAACATGCAGTACCACAGTACCGAATCCGGTTCCACTCATACGGCCATCAGATACGCGTACCATATCTGTAACCCCTAAATCAAGCATCTTTTTAGGTAAACCCATATTACCCACCTCTGGCATGCCTGGATAACCTTTAGGGCCTGTATTTTTCAATACCAATACACTATCCGCATCAACAACCAGCTCCGGATCATCAATTCTAAGCTTATAATCTTCAATGTTTTCAAATACCACAGCCTTGCCTGTATGCTGCATTAAACGCGCATTAGCTGCCGAGGGCTTAATAATAGCGCCCTCCGGACAAAGATTGCCCTTTAACACCGCTACACCAGAATCCAGTTTAAAAGGACTTTCTACAGATGCAATCACCTCCTGATTCAAAGTTTGCGCCCTTTCCAGATTCTGACCAATATTTCTGCCGTTTACCGTAATACATTCGGCATTCAAAAAGCTTTGCATTTCTTTCATTACGGCAGGTAAACCACCGGCATAATACAGATCTTCCATAAAATGCTCGCCCGAAGGCTGCAGATTAGCGATTAGCGGTATCCCTGCAGAGTATTTATCAAAATCATCAATGGTTAAATCTATCCCCACCCTGCCTGCAATGGCCAACAGGTGTATCACAAAATTGGTAGAGCCACCAATGGCAGCATTTACCTTTATAGCGTTTTCAAAAGCTTTACGCACCAGAACATCAGATGGTTTCAAATCTTCCCTAACCATATCTACAATCCTGCGGCCCGAGAACTGGGCAAGTACCTTTCTTGAAGAATCAGCAGCAGGAATAGCCGCATTGCCAGGCAACGAAAGCCCAAGCGATTCAACCATACAAGCCATAGAAGATGCAGTGCCCATAACTGCACAATGCCCTCTGCTCCTGCACATTCCGGCTTCTGCCAGGTTCAATTCCTCTTCCGACATGATTCCGGACCTTACACTTTCAGAGAACCTCCAAATATCACTGGTACCTATATTTTTACCCTGAAATTTACCCGTAAGCATTGCACCACCAGAAACCACAATAGATGGAATATCTACACTGCAAGCACCCATAACCAGTGCCGGAGTAGTTTTATCGCATCCGCACATCAACACCACACCATCAATAGGGTTTGCCCTGATGGACTCTTCCACATCCATACTTACCAGGTTCCGGTAAAGCATGGCCGTAGGTTTAATCAAGGTTTCGCCTAAAGACATTACCGGAAATTCAACCGGGAAACCGCCTGCTTCAATTACCCCTCTTTTTACAGATTCGGCAAGCTCCCTAAAGTGGGCATTACATGGTGTTAATTCCGACCAGGTATTGCAAATTCCAATAACAGGTTTACCCTGAAACTCATCAGCCGGAATGCCCTGGTTTTTCATCCAGGCCCTGTAAATAAACCCATCCTTACCTTTTTTACCAAACCATTGCTGACTACGAAGCTTCTTTTCCATATCTATTTTATTATAACACACAATTAAAAACCGTAGCACCTGTTACGCCCGGCTCTATTATAAATATATGACCACTTTCGGGAAATCCCTTAAGGTCATTTTCTGTCATTCCTTTTTTTGCAGTAGTAATGATCATCTGGTCCAGCGCATCTCCAACAAAAGCACAGCTGCTTACATTAGGAGCAGGAACATCAATAAAACCCAACATTTCACCAGAATCTACATCAAACCTGCCAACACCATATCCACCCCATAACGCTATCCAAAGTTTACCTTCGGCATCCAAAGCAATCCCATCGGGCACACCCTTTTCCACAGGAATATGCACCGCAATACACTCAAATTCCAGATCACCGGTACGCTCATCGTAGAGGTACGACTTAATTGCACCTGTAACACTATCGGTATGATAGAGCCGCTTATTGTCGGCAGTCCAAGCCATACCGTTCGAAATAGAAAGCTTACCCAGCTTTTCGCTAACCTGCAAGTTCTTATCAACGCAATAAAGTGCACCCGCATCTTTTTTATGTTTTAAGTCAGTTGTGCTTATCCATAAACGGCCCATATTATCACAACCACCATCATTGCAGCGGTAGCTTTTCCAATCGGCATTAAGTTCCGTTGTAAGCATGGTTAAAGTTTCATTAAGCAGGTTAAACCTGGCTACACCGCCTTGTAAACCCACAATAAGTTCATCGGCAATACTGCCTTTAACTACTAAAGAAACGCGTTTAGATAATTCATATTGGCGACAGCTTTTATCGGGAAAACTGTATTCATAAATCGTACAACCCTCAATATCAACCCAAAAGCAACTCTGTCGCTCATTGTGCCACATGGGGCTTTCGCCCAACATACAACCCGAAGGATACAGCACTGCCGCCCCTGTTTTGTTTACCATTTATAGATTCTTATCTGGTTAGTTTTAAGTTAAAGGATAAATATATATAATACAATCCTGTAAATAAGGTAACAAATCAAATAGAAAGATAACATACAAACTTGTATATTTAGCTGATTATTTTGCAGTAACGTTCAAATGTGGGTTAGAAAGCCTTATCTCCTATTCCTGGTAATACTTTTAATTAGCTGTCAAAAAGCTGCTGGCACTGGCGTTCCTCAGTTTGTCAACTCAAAAGCTGTAATCGACCTGCGTACCCAATCTTTTCATAAAATTGTAGAACTAGGCAAGCAGTGGGAGTTTTACTGGAATCAGCTTTTAGAGCCTCAAAACGTGTCTGCCAAAGGTGGTAAACTCGTAAATTTCCCATATGTATGGAAAGGATTTGGCTACGCTACCTACAAAGCAACCCTACTACTACCACACAATAAAAGTACATTATTACTGGCCATTCCAGAAACTTACTCGGCTTACAGACTATATATAAATGGTAAGCTAGAAGCAGCCAATGGAAAAGTTGGCACCAATAAAGAAAGTTCTATGCCTTATTGGGAAAACCGTACAGTAGCCATACCTGCCAACATAGATACACTAAATCTTTTACTGCAAATCTCCAATTTCGACCATAGCAAAGGAGGCATTAAAAAACCCCTGCAAATTGGAAACAGAGACCAATTGATACTGAAGGAACGGCAATCGGCCTCCATAAATCTTATACTTACCGGATGTTTAATCATGGGCGGCCTTTTCTTTATGGGATTGTATCTGCAAGGAAAAAACGACAAGGCCATCCTGTTTTTTGCCATCTTTTCTATAGTCTATTGCTACAGAACTATTGGTACAGACACTTATGTACTGCATAATATCATCCCGAACCTAAGCTGGCATCTAACCATTAGGTTAGAATATCTTTCCTTATTTATAGGCATAGGGCTGTTCGCTCTTTACACACTTTATCTATTTCCTAAAGACATTAACATGCCCATACCTAAAATAATATGTGGCATATGCGGGTTATTTAGTTTAGCGGTAATATGTTTGCCGGCAGTTTATTTTACCCAATTAATAAATCCGTTTTTAGCTGTAATGTTATTCTGCCTGCTGTATGTTCCGTATATATATATAAAAGCATACAGAAGAAACAGAACCGGCGCACTATACACTTTATTGAGTTCTTTTGCCCTGATCCCGGCATTTGCCATATCTCTGCTTCATTACTGGTTACTTATCCCTCCTTACCAACTGGCCAGCTTCCTGTGCTATATCACCTTCTTTTTCCTTCAGTCGCTGGCATTATCGCACAGGGTTTCTTTTGCTTTAAAACAAGCCAAAGCGCAGGCCGAAGAAGGGCTAAGTGCTAAAAGCGAATTCCTGAGCAACATGAGCCACGAGATTAGGACGCCATTAAATGCGGTAATTGGGATGAGCCATTTACTGTTAAAAAGTAACCCGCGCGAAGATCAGGTAGAGCAATTGGATGTATTGCGCTTTTCGGCAAATAATCTGTTGGCCATTGTAAACGATATTCTGGACTACAATAAAATTGAATCGGGTAAAATCTCTATTGAGCGCGTTGAAATGGATATTGCCTCTATTGTAGGTTATATTGTTAAGGGTCTTGAAATGGCAGCGCAAGACAAAAGTATAGCCCTTAATTTATCGATAGATAAAGAAATGCAAAGCAAGGTAATGGGCGACCCAACCAGAACTACTCAGGTAATTACCAACCTGGTGCATAATGCCATTAAGTTTACGGACAAGGGTTCTGTAAATGTTACCATAACTGTAGAATCTCAAAATAAAACTTCAATTACCATTGCTGTGGAGGTTAAAGATACAGGAATCGGCATATCCAAAGAGAAATTGGCTATTATCTTCGAACGGTTTATGCAAGTTAATGCGTCTGGATTTAAAGGTCCAAGCGGCACCGGACTTGGATTGGCAATATCAAAAAAGATTCTTGAACTGCAAGATTCTACGCTTAATGTAAAAAGTGTTGAAGGCAAGGGTTCTACCTTCTATTTTGAGCAAACTTTTGAAAAGGCCGGAAAAAGAAACGGAATCAATTATAACTCTGAAGCCATTAAAGAAAAATCTAAACCTTTTGAGGGGATACATATACTTTTAGTAGAAGATAACCCGATGAATGTTCTTGTTGCACAGCGATACCTTGAGGGTTGGGGAGCATCAATTGATGTGGCTTTAAACGGATTTGAGGCGCTTCACAAATTTGATGGCGCCAAACATCAGCTGGTGCTTATGGATTTACAAATGCCTATTCTGGATGGATATGAGGCTGCAAAAAAGATGCGCAAATCTGGAGTTAAAATACCGATAATAGCCCTTACCGCAAACCTGGCTGCCGAAATACAAGATCAGATAAAAGAAGCAGGTATTGATGATTACATTATAAAACCATTTTTACCAGAGGAATTGTTTAACAAGGTATCGTATTACACGTTAGAGGTCGAGGATTAAACGCACTCGTCATCCTTCCTACATCAAATTATGCGTTTCCTTAATCACATCCATTACAAACACGCTCTTAGTCTGTCCAATTCCCGGCACTTCCGTTAACTTATCTACAAAAAACGTATGATAACTTTCCATATCCTCGGCTACAATTTTGAGCATAAAGTCAAAATCACCAGAAATATTATAACATTCAATAACCTCTTTAAACCCCTGTATGGCATTCACAAAAATAGCCCCGGCTTTTTTGTTGTGCTCTCTTAAAGTAACCATACACAGCACAATCATTCTTTTGCCAACCAAACGCTTATCTAACACCGCAGAATACTGCTTAATTACGCCACTTTTCTCTAAGCGCTTAATTCTATCATGCGTTGGCGTGGGGCTTAAATGAATTTGCGAAGCAATTTCCCTCACAGTAAGTTTGCTATTCGATTCTATTAGTTTCAGTATTTCATGGTCTTTGCCATCTAAACTAATTTCGGGTAATTTCTGTTGTTCTGTTTTCGACATCTTTTGAAGCACTTAAAACGCGCTTGTTCTATAAAAATAAAAATATCAACATAATTGTTCTTATTATTTTTTATCTCTTTAATCAGAAAATCATTATTTCTACTTTTGACAGGACAACGAGCTAACTTATGTTTTCAAAAAAGAATATCATTCTGATGATTGCTTCTATGGCCATTTTTGTAGAAGCCCTGGATATTGCCATCATCAACCTCACCATACCATCTATACAAGCCCAGTTTAAAGTTGGCAACGATCAGGTGCAATGGCTGCAAACCTTGTACGTATTGCTTTACGGAGGGTTTCTGATTATTGGCGGTAAACTATCAGATGTAGTAGGTAAAAAGAAGGTATTTATGATCGGCTCTGTGCTGTTTCTAATCACCTCGTTGGGTGCCGGTTTATCCACGTCATTCGAAATGCTAGCTGTTTTTAGGGCCATACAAGGTTTAGCAGCCGCGTTGATCATGCCTTCATCTCTATCCATAGTCATACACAATTTCACAGAAGAAAAAGAGCGAAGCAAGGCAATTGGTATTTTCAGTTCATTTGCCGCCATAGGATCTGGAAGCGGACTTTCCTTTGGAGGCATCATTAGCACCCTATGGGGATGGCACTGGGTTTTCCTGATCAACGTACCTATCCTATTCCTGGTAGTTATTATTGCTTATTTTTACCTGGAGGCCGATGTAGCAGAAAAGAGCAAAAGAGCACCCGATGTTATTTCGGGCTTATTGCTAGCCGCAACGCTGTTAATGATCAGTTACGCGGTGCATACCATTGGCGAGTTTCAAAGCCATTCGGCATTGTTGCTTTTCCTTGCTGTTGCCATTCTAATCTGTGTTAAGGTATTATACAACAGACTTACAAGGCTCTCGGAACCGCTAATAGACTTGTCTATATTTAATTCCAGTTCTGTTGTTACGGCCAATTTGGTGTTTATTCTTTTAGGGGCATTTTTTACAGGTTTCCTGTTTATGGTTTCGCTGATTCTGCAAAAGGATATGAATTTAAGTGCTGCAAAGTCTGGATTGTTATTGGTTCCGTTTAGTGTACTCTCGGCCGTTGTGGCAAAATTAGGGATACCTGTATTAACCAAAAGGCTTACGGTTTCGCAACTGGGCATAGCCGGAATGCTGTGTATGCTTATTGGCGGATTGTTTTTAACCAGTAGCGTGCTGTTTAACCATTCGCTGGTTCTGGTACTGCTATCGGCCACCTTTGTTACCGGACTAGGGATGACATTGAGCTACACCGCCCTATCGGTACTCTCTGTACAAGGCATTCCTAAAGCGCATTATGGTCTTGGATCTAGCATTGGTACAACATCGTATTTTTTAGGTGCAGGTATAGGGCTTTCTATATTAACACTGTTCATGAAATCTAAAGACATAGCCGTTTCAGTTAATATCGTATCGTTAGTTGTTTTGAGTATTTATGCGCTTATAGGATTGACTTTGATGATTAGGCACAAGACCTCCGCGTCCCTTGCAATTCTTTAAAAACCAATTAACTTTTCCTTCTTTTAGCGGAGGGTATAAACTATTCACACAGATCGGTTGACAGGGCATTGATAGGGTCTTTCTAATAGTTAACTCTCTTAAGATTATTGGGGCTGGAGAATGAAATATTAAATATATATATAGCGACTATCCCTTGTAGCATCAGACCTTACAAATAATTTTTCTAATTCTCTGAGATGATTGCCTGAATCTCCGCTTCAAGATCAGGTAATTAGACATTTTTCTCCATTCTATATTGGGGTATATAGATTTAAACTCATCATCAATTTTGGTACTAGCCTCACCAATAATTTCCAAGCTTCTAATTATAGCCCTTGATAGAACAGGATCGTCAACTACCAAGTCTCTATTTTCCCTTTGACAGCGTTTAGTATAAAAGAAACTTCTTCAAGAATATGCTTTAATAACTCAACATTAGATGGCAACATGCTCAGCTTGTTTTAAAATATGTGAGCCAATATATTTACTTAGTGATTGTGGTGTCACCAGCTCTACTTTTCTACCTAGCAAGTCTTCTAAGAAGAATGACAAATCCATAAAATTATCATAGCTTTTTTGGCTGGGGTCGAAATCGACTAAAAGATCAACATCACTATCCACATCAAGTTTCCCAGTAATAAACGAACCAAATATGCTCAAGCTCGAAACTCCATAAGATTTCAGCTTCTGGCTATTAGCCTTAAGTAATGATATTAATGTCCGTTTATTCTGAACTGCAGTTTGCATAACACAAAGATACTAAATAATGACAATAGTCATAAATGTAAGCCATTAATATCAAGTAGTCGCTATTTATTTCCTAGCCTAAGTAACTCATTTTTTCGGGGGGTTTTTAGGATTTTTATGATCTCTCTTTTCAGTTCCTTACTCTCGTAATATTCAATACAATCCATTAAAATAGGCTTACGCCCTTCATAGTCATCAACTTGAGTTGGAGTAATTGTGTTCACCATTTTCTTTGCCAATGAATCCAGTTTATGGGCGTGGTTAGTAGAGCCAAACTCATCACCTACTGCGTAGTATACAGCGAGACTGATGTCCTTAGAACCAACAACTTCCTCACCAAATGCAAAATAAATGCACGCCGCCAGGAAATACTGACGATAAACCTCTCTCATTTCTTTTGGTGAAGGTATCTTTTGTGAATAGGCTTGGCTTATGAAAAAAGAAATAAAAATCACAATAGCACAAGCTTTTACTTTCATAGTCTAGTTTCCTTTTGAAATTGCTATTATGAATTAATTCCAAATATTTGTTCCGAACAAAATGCCAATCAATTTACGGTCTTGTCTATACTTATTAAAATCTGCCGGTACGCCTAAATTGAGTTTAGTTCCATCACAATAGTATTGATGTTGATTAGTTGAGCTAAACTGGGCGTTTTGTATTTCTATAACTTCACTATCATTATATCGATAAAGTACTATACCGTTAATCGTGGGCTGACCCGACATTTGTGAATATTCGTCCTTAAGCCAGGCTATATTCTTTAATGGATCTTTTGTTCCACATACCGTTAATACTTCTTTTCCATCAAGCGTTGCCTTTTTTTTACAAGAAACGGCAGTTATTATTAATAATAAACAAATTAAGCTGGAGATATTTTTCATATAACATCTTCATTTTATAATGATTACATAAATCTAATACAAATCCTAAACATCTGCATCAGTTATCATGACTTAAAATATGACTTCGGACAATCTATAATTAAATACTTTCGAGATTATTTTGTTTCCTATATTTACTTATTGACCTTAGTACATAAAAGCAATAAAGCAAAACTGCTAACGATATTATGAAAGTTGGCACAAGATATTTTAACGGGTAAGGACTTTTAGCAAGATCAGTGAAATAGCAAATTATACATATTAAAGACAACGGAGCTACAAAGCCGCTTAACCCGATTAGTCCAGCGGATATCATTTCTTTAGCTTTTAAATTTTCCATAATAATTTAGGTTGGTTTGCTAAAGATAGCGATTATTTAAAACGGGCATTTATAAACCATTGGCATCCTTGGGTCACTTCCAATAATCAATGGGAAATTTCCCGGGAAAGTACTTTTGGAATTCGCTTTTCATGTTGTAAGAAGCAAAATTATCATCCTGTATTTTACCCTCTTCTGTTACCAATACATACCGGGGGATTCCATTGAACCTAAATAACTCTCTCAGTGCCAGATACTCGTCAGCCGTGATTCTATGCGTATTTAACATCAGATTCTTTTTGATATAATCGTCATAAAATGCAGCTCCTGTATTTTCGCTATCTGTTACATATACAAAATCAAAATCAGGATTGTCCTTATATTTCTTCCGGAACTCCAGGCTGCTCTCTATTCCGGCACGGCATGGTCCACAATTCTCCGCCCAAAAATCAACGATCAACACCTTTCCTTTTATTGGGTTAATGATTTTTTTGAATACGGCTGCTGCTGTGGTATTAGGTAAGTCGTAAGCTACATTTCCTATTTTATATTTGTCATACATTCGATCCATCTCGCTCAGCAGAAATGGTTCTTGCACGGTTTTTAATAAATCAGTTGTTTCCTGGGCAAAACTTCTCTTTTTGTACTCGTAGAACTTAAAATCAGAAGTTAATGAGCGGAGTTTGGCGATGTCGTAAACCAAATTGACCTTTTTATTTTTACTGAGATAGGCCGAGTCTAGTTTCAAAAAGCCATTGGTTTTCTGGTTTTGAAAAAGAATCTTCCGTTCGAACACGGGGGAAAACTCAAAGCGGTTTACAAACGTCGAAAAATCATTGGAAACTAACAGCAATTGATCATCCAAATCAATCTTACTTAAAAAATCGAAGTAGTTTTCAGGCATGGGCAACTTTAATATTTCATTGTCCGGCGCCTGTTTCTGGTAGTAGGTGCGCGACATTTCGTAATCGAACAAATAAACGGCATAAGTCAGATCAACCTGGTTGGCTACCAACTTCCTTACCCTCTCCGACGTCTGCTTTACCTCCATGGTACTGTCTACCTTTTCCCTGGTACTTTCCCAATTGCGAAGCTGAGCTTGCTTAAAGTCATTGGGCGTCTGTGTTTTCCGATACTCATCTAAATTATTGTAGTCAGGGCGGGGTGGCTCAATGGCAGCTAACTGATCGTTGATCGCCTTATTGACGCCCAGGTATTCAGTGGTCTTATCACCTAGAATGATCCCGGTGGTAGTCCCTGGCTCGGCATAAAATTTTATGCTTTGATCATTAAAATGTATACTGGAAGACATGGGATGTATAACCGACAGGCCACACTCAAATCTCCCATCCTCGTAGATCCTTACTGTAGTTGGTAAATCTTCCCTGGTAAGGTTATTCCCATGGTAGATGATGCCGCTGGTATATTTAGTTTTATCATATCCTTTGATATAGCCAACGATTTTAATAGAATCGCGCAAGAAGAAGCCTTTTTGGGTTGTTTTACGTTTTTTAAACGCCATTTTTTCAGTCAGCCATTTCTGAACATACGTCGGTACCGAAGCATCAGCTTTGGGTTGATCTGTGGTTTGTGCCTTGGTGATGAGCACGAGAAAGATGAGCGCGAGCAAGTTAAAATATTTCATGAGTTCGGTTAATTTTCAAATGAATATACCGAATAATCATTGCATTTCCATTATCTATAAAGTCATGAGTTATCAAATATCTAGCTATCGTCAACTGGATCTCCTGTTTCATTTTCATAATAAAAATATTTCCCTATTAAACGATTGTCTGGCGAAATCAATTAAAGTTTTACTTCTATTACAAATGTATCTATCTCATATTTAAGAAATTTCACACATACAAAATCCTCCATCAAGATAATATCATTTATAGGAATATTAATCTCGTCTTTTAGGTAACCGTTACCTGGACTCAACACATTTATTGAAAGCAAGCTTTGCTTTCGAATATAGATTTTTTAAAGAATCAGCTTGTATCATAATTTAAGAATCATTCGGTTGGTATTAATATATCTCTTATGATAAAATCTCTGGTGATGCCATATCTTTCAAATTTACCAATTAACATCTGGACATGTAATATTACTTTTGGCCCGAATTGGTCTCCCCATGCATCTCTTGCTAACCTATATAGTCTTTCTGCGCCAAAAGGGATATAGCGTGTACTATCTCCTATTTTGAACTTGCCGCTGGCATGAATAAATTGCCACATTACTTCTGGATGTTTATCCTGAAACTGTAGGAAACGGTCTCTATGTACGCCACCAACCATCCCCGTCTCTTTATCGTAGTTCGCCGTAAACTGAATATTGGTAATTGAATACCCTTCCTTTGGTAAGATCACAGGAGTTTTTAGCAGGGAATCTATATTGACTGGCTTGTATTTTTCATTCTTGCTGGTTTTGCCTTTTAGTCCAATAGACAACAGTATAAAACATTGAAGTAATAGTGCGATTTTCATGGGTGGTTGATTGAGCGATATTTTAAAATATACTGCATTTTTTGAAATATCTAAGGAACATATTTAGTAAAATATACTTGACATAATGATATATATGTTTTACATTTGATCAAGTAAACTAGATATAAATATGAAAAATCAATTTCTTCTTCCTGCAAAGTTTCGCGTTATCGGTTGGGTTACATTTTTGCTTTTCTTGGCGTTAGGTATCCTCACGGAATCTTATGGGTACAACATACCAGGTTTTCAGATCTATTATCCTAATGACGGTGGATCAGCAGACTACAATTTAACTAATGAACTTGCATTTTCGGGTGTCATAATTGGTTTACTTATGGTTTCGTTCGCCAGGCACATTAACGAAGATGAACTAATAAGCAAAATTAGATTGGAATCGTGGAAATGGGCAGTCCTGATAAGCTATGCGATCTTATTAATTTTGAATTTCACATCCTATGGTCTTGGGTTTGTGTTTATAGTTACTTATAATGTAGTTACGCTTTTGCTTGTTTACATTATAAAGTTCAATTACAGCTTGTATTTGTTGAATAAAAATTTAAAAAATAGTGAAGACTATTAATTGCCCATGAAAAATTCAATACGAGTCCAACGGGCAATAAAAAATATAACTCAAGCTGAGTTAGCACAGCTAGTAAATGTATCAAGGCAAACCATTAACACCATGGAATCAGGCAAATACATCCCTTCAACTGTGCTGGCTTTGAAGATTGCCGCCATCTTCGGAGTTTCTGTGGAACAGGTATTTGAATTGGAAGAAGGAGATTGAGATAGTCCTCACTTTCAAAATAGCGTTTAATATGAAATTTTTGTAGGTTGTGCAAAACCTCTTAATTAGAAAACAACAATGGTTAGGTTTAGGATAATGTTAATATTTTCTCTCGTATTATTTAGTACTCTTGGATGCATAAATAACAATAAACCATATGTGATAAGTAAGGAAGATAGTCTTTATAAAGCTTCCTTTAAAAAGCATGATGGGGCATTAGTTATTCCACCACGCGGAAAATATGGAAGAAATACCTTTTTGATAGATTCAAATTCATCAGTATATTATTATTCTTTTCAAGAACCTTCAATAGGCAAAGGGGTTTCGGATGATCGAGAGCCAGATACCATTGGTTTAATGCCAAATCATATTTTCAAAATCCCAGCAGGAATGGAACGCGCATTTTTCAAGAAGAATGTGCTAGATCAGGAAAGTAAACTTGGTTGGAAGTCTATAATTGTAGCTTCCTTTAAAGATTCTGTGACGAATGATTTTGTTCAATATCTGCTTAAGATGAGCAAAGATGAGCCAAAGAAAATATCATTTCGAATACGACTTGCACTGCCAGAGGAAAGAGAAGTTTTGAGATATAAATTGAATGGTGAACATTACGATCCTTTTATCAAATAGCATATTAGATATGCAGGTCTATTTTTATCTTTAACCTATTGCTCCAACATTACAATATCTTTTAAAGTATGCTTAGTCAAAAGTAAGCTAGCCTCGGGGCCAATGAAGGACTATGTTAGTCAATGGGGAATCAATTGGAGCATTGAAAAATATAAAAAAGGATTAGAAATGTAAATATCTAGAATAAAAACCTTATTCTTCTTCAGAGAACGTGATCCTATTACCAAAAGGATCATAAACGGTTACCGTAATGGCTTTGGGATTCCATTCGGGTACTTCCAAACCTGGGTGGTTATATTTATATCTCTTGTCGTTTAACTCTTTATGATAAGCACGAAGACCTTTAAAGTCCTCAATAGATACGTGTGAACCAGGACTTGCATCACCATGATGTTCTGACAGGTTTAAAGTAATGTCCCTTAATGTTACCTCCAGGTATATGGGGGCATCATGGTGATTCGGGTGCTCCCAATCGATTTTAAAACCAAGCCAGTTTACATAGAACTCGATGGCTTTATCATAATCAAATATTCTTAAAATTGGTTTAACTTTACTCATAATAGCTACAACGTTTATTTGAAAATAAAGTTTATAACAGGACATAAAATATTTTATGTCGATTGGCGAAAAGATGTTATTTTTTTGCTACGATTCTCATAAAGAGTTTAACGTCGTCCGAAATAATTCCATCACCAGACTTATCAAAGTACTTTTCTGAGGCATAATCGATACCCCAATCTGTTCGATCAATGATCAGCGTGCCATTCACCACAACAGTGCCGTCCATTCCGTCCTTAAAATACATTGTGGCCGGAAAAGTAACTGCCTTCGTGATCCCCTCAATGGTCAGGTTCCCGGTAACTTTTATAGTTGCAACACCTTCAATGGTCATGTTCCCGTTCCTGCCTTCAGTTTTTCCATCATTTACTGTTTCAACCTTCGTAATTGTGAATGTAGAAACGGGGAATTTTTTGACGTCAAAAAATGCAGGCAATTTATTGTGTGGACCTGGATGATCAAATTTTTGTTCAATTGTATTCATGTCAACTTCAACTGCACCGCCCTCCAGATGACGGTTTTTGATTACCAATTCACCTTTTAATATATCGACGTCGCCTGTACCAGAACCATCACCAAGAAACGTAGAACCTTCCCATGCACCAAGTAGCATAGAACCTTTCCATATTACAACACTTTGCTTCGTATCTATGATATATTTTTTCTGACCCTCTTTATTATAAAAGTCCGTGATGGTCTTTCCATCATAACGATACACTCCGGTCGCAGATCCAAACCAAATACTTCCATCGTTTGCTTCCAAAAGCCCAAAAAACGCATCTCCTAACATAATTTCGGCTACCGTGGGCTTGTTACTATACAAGGAGTTTACATCATAACGGGACAGTGCCCAGACCGCCACATGAGCAGTATTTACCGGACCAGTAGCCCAGATGTTTCCTTTTTTATCCTCGATTATAGCATAAACACCCTTCTGCGATACCCAAGTAAAGGTGCTGCCGTTATAGCGCCAAAGGCCATTGGTAACGTCACCAAGCCAAATATTGCCTTTTCTATCTTCGATTATACTCCAAACGTTTGTAAAAGTTTTTCCCTTATGGATTAAGGAGGTAAATGTTTTTCCGTCAAAAACGAAAGCATCGCCTCTTGTGCCAACCCATAATTTCCCGCTTTTATCTTCAATGATTGTAGTAATATCATTGTTCCAATTTCCTTCTTTGTAAACACGCGAGGGGTTCGGATTTTTAAAATTTCGAAAAGATTTCCCATCGTAACGGCTTATTCCACCTCCGGTGCCGAACCAAATAATGCCGGCCTTATCTTCATAAACAGACATCACCCGATTATTGGCAAGTCCCTCTGTGATAGTGAAATGTTGAATGGATTTCCCGTTGTAATAATAAACGCCTGAATCAGTAGAAGTGAACCAAATATTTCCTCGGCGATCTTCAAGGACATCCCAGAATCGATGCGAACCTATTTTACTTGTAAGATTAGTAAAATATTTTCCATCATATCGAAAAACATCACCAAATGATGAGTTGTTCGGGCCAGCAATCAAAATGGTGCCATTTTTGCCTTTTTTTATATTACGAACCATTAGGTTAGGCCCTATGTCTTTAACTTCGGTTTTGATGTTATCTTTTGGTACGTTTGTTTGGTTTTGTCCGCAGGAAGTGAGAAAAACAGACATTACAAACAAAGCATATACGTGTATGTATTTCATACCTTTTTATTTATTGATCCAATTAGAATTGATTCAGCGAATCTACTTTGATGTTTTTCGGCGAGACGAATTTAGATTGTAAATAAAAATGTAAACTTTGTAAATAAAATCTTGACGTTATGCTTGGTAGCAACGATTTTATGAAAATTAGATGAAAAGTTGGTAATCTGAACCGCATGGATGTCAAATCCCAATTGCTTCGGTTGTATTTCGGAAAAAGAGAATTCCATCAAATGATTTTTGGACGTTGATTTTTAGATTTACATCCTGTTCTGAAGGTACCACCTGCGCGCCCGCAACACGAACCATATGTGGCAAACTCATAAAGTCTTTGATTGGTTCCTCTAATGCAGGAGAGCTTAAGTCTAAGAAGAAGTTGGCATATTTAGCTTGCTTTAAAGTATATTCTATAGCATCAGTATTTTTAATAGTTGGCAATGGTGATTTATAGAATTGATAGTCTTTTGTTGGGTTTCGGGAATTCCAGAGCCTTGCATAACCCTCGCCCACTACTAGACCTAAGGAATAATACTTTGTTTTGTACTTCTGTTTAAGGTATACTCCCATTGCTTTATAGTTTCTGTAAAGTCCATGAGAGATATGTCCATTGTGTGCCCATACAGCTACCTTTTGATTGGGTGCGGTTCGAGTAGCAGCCCATATGATATTTTCAGCCATAAATTTATCCCTGATTTTATTTGCTGAAATATCTGGACGATTATTAAATATAATTGACTGCTCGAGCAACCTGATGTCTTGTTTGTAAATGGCACTGCTGTCTCCAATATTTTGTTTCTTTATCAATTTGTACAATTCGCTGGTAAGTGCTAAATAATTGCTTTTTTGTTTGCTATTCAGTCTTGGTTCTTCTTTTTGCCACAGCTTGTTTAGGTTAATAAGTGCGTCTTTTTGTTGCTGGGTTAATAATTTGGAAAGGCCTGTTTTCTTTAATATGTCGTTGATGATGTGATAGGTATAGTGCATGTCAATTCCACCAAATCTTACCTTTTCATACTCGGGTTTATTTTGGTTGTATATCCTTATCCACTCAATCAGATCGGCAACCTCTTGAGTACGATAAATTGAAAAAAGCCAGGATTGTTTAATTACTGTATTTAAATCACCAGTGGTTTTATTTTGTATATAATTGTTTAAGCCATCAAGTCCGGACATATTGGACTCGAATAAGACTAGTTTTAGGTTGTGATTTTTAATAAGATATCTTATCAGTTTCGCTTTGTATACAAAGAATTCCCTGGTTCCGTGCGTAGCCTCTCCCAAACCGATCACCTTTTTGTCTTTTAATATATCGCCTAAGGCGGCCAATTCTGAGGAATCATCATCGGTAAATGATGGTATTTCCAGGGCTTGTTTATTTATTGCGTTTATTAATTGGAATCCTGATTGTCCAAAAGAGATTTTCGTGTTAAGCAAAAAGAAGAGAAGGAATAATACATAATAATTTCTCATGGTTTGGTTTTTGGTTTGGGTGGTAGAACGAGTAGACGATATATAGCGTGCAATGGTTGCATCTCAGATGCTAAATCCATTATCACTGCTACGAATAAGCAACTTTTTTTTATTGGTTGTGTCTTCTATGCAAACCAACCAAATTTATATGAAATTATTTTTTTTCAAAGTCTGCACATTAAGTTTTCTTTTGCTTTTAAGTTTAATTTATGAAAGTTCTGCACAGACTGTTTCAGGCAGGGTAATAGAAACCGGAGGTAGCGGAATTGAAAATGCAACTATAACAGTTTTAAATGCTGCAGACTCAACCGTGGTAAAATATGAGGCAAGTAACAAAGAAGGCTATTTCGAGATCACTAATTTAAATAACGGCGTATTTACCTTTAAGATTTCATGCATAGGTTACAGCAACCAGTTGTTAAACAATATCAGATTTAACGGCTCTTCTGTTAAATTAACTGATGTTGCTCTCAACAAGCAGTCGAAAGAGCTCAAGGAAGTCGCAATTGAAAGTAAACATCCTGTTCTTGAACGAAAGGTTGATCGATGGATATTTAACTTGAACAACACTATAGCGGCAAATGGTTCTTCCCTGTTTGAGGCTTTGCAGGTGGCGCCTTTTTTAAAGGTATCAGACAATGGCGTTTCTATGGCGGGCAAAGGGGTTTTGGGGGTTATGCTAAATGAGAAAATAGTTTATTTAAGCGGAACAGACTTAACTAATTATCTGAAAGCACTCAGATCTGAAAGTGTGGAAAAAATAGAGATCATTACCAATCCGCCAGCAAAATATGAGGCCCAGGGAGATGCAGGACTGATTAACATTGTTTTAAAGAAAAACGAATCTTTGGGCTGGCGCGGTTCATTAAGTTCAACATATCGGCAGGGCTTCTACGCCTCCTACAACAACAATCTGGCTCTTTTTTTCCGTTCAAAAAAAATCAACAGCTCTTTTACATTTGGCCAATCACGTTATCACAATATGCAGAACAATTGGCTCAATATGATTGGAAACTCTAGTCAAATTCTCAGTAACGAGCAGCGTATATCAATTACTCCCGGTTTGCAGGCTGGTTTAAGTATAGATTATGAGTTAGATAGGCACAATAACATCGGGTTTATTTATAATATTTCACAGAGTAAAGAGAATAATGCCTTTGTTAATAGTTATAGCTATGGTAAGAGTAATACTGTAGACTCGGTATTGAACACTAACGGCGAAATGTATAGACCATTATTTGCACAAACCTTAAATATATACCACGATTTAAAGATTGATTCGGCCGGAAAGAAATTAAGTAGTTCTGTTAATTTTTTCTCGAACAGGCCTGAAATAAGAAATAATTTTGTTTCAGAATCTGAAAGCACCTATGCTGCAGTTCGCAATAATAACTCGTCAAAATACAATATCTGGTCTGTTCAATCAGATTTAACATTACCTTATAAATGGGCTAAAATAGAAACAGGTATTAAGTTCGCCAATTTTGATAACAATGCTGATGTGGAGTACTATAATTATGCTCACGAAAATTTCTTGCTGGACAAAACGCGTAGCAACGAATTCAACTATACCGAAAAAAACCTGGCCTCCTATTTCAGTATGTCATCCGAACTTTCAAAAAAAATGACATTGAAGGCAGGATTGCGTTATGAGTACACGATGACGGATGGTTATTCCCCTACTTTAGACCAACGTAATAAGCGTAATTATGGTGCCCTATTCCCTACTGCCTATATCATTTACAAAGCTGACGCAAACAATGTTTTGTCTTTAAATTATTCGAGGCGGATTAACCGACCGGGCCTCAGTTCCTTAAATCCCTTTGCCTATTATACAAACATTTATACCTATTTTATCGGAAATCCTCTCCTCTTACCTTCATACAGTAACAATTTCGAACTTAACTACCTATATAAAAGCATGGTTTCTTTTACTGTATTTACACAACATGCAAGTGATGTAAATTCATTACTTACAACGATTGACGGGCCATTAGTGGTTTCAAGTGGAGGAAACTTTATAAGCCGAGATAACGTGGGAGCCTATGTTTCTATTAACCGGGCATTTTTTAAGTGGTGGGAAAATAGCAGCTCTGCGTCTTTTTTTTACTCATCCTCAGAATCCAAAATAGAAGCTATTTCCATCCAAAACGGAACCTCTGCATCGTTTAGTCTTAATAATAATTTCAAGGCAACTAAACAGTTAAATTTCTATCTGAACTACAGCCAGAGCCTTCCTTCAACCAGCGGGAATACATACACGTACAGTGTACGTGATTTCAGGGTGGGTGCCAGATTAAAGTTGCTTAACGATAATTTGATCATCAACCCCTCCGGCTTTCTGGGTACTGTAAACAAATATGATGTACGTTTTAACGAATTTGTGCGGACGGAAAGAACGGACTATTATTATAAGAACTTCGGTCTTGGTATTACTTATTTATTTGGAAGGTCGAAGGTTTCCGGAAACAACAAGGATATATCTTTTGATGAGAAAAGAAGAGCTCAATAGCAACGCTTCGGCCTAATTAAATTTTTTGAATATTTCTAGCATGGTCTCCTTATCAAGGCTTTCCATATCTATCAATTTGAGCGATTTGACCATTTTAAGAGTAGTGGTTTTATAGTGCTGGAAATGGGGAGTTTTCAAGTACGATTGGTAGGTAGCTTTATCAGCGTACATTTCGATGATGCGGATTTGGGTAGGGCTTTCCTTTTGGTACATTGGAAAAATGGCAATCACACCTGGTTCCAGTTTTACCGATACCGAGGCCTCTTCCTTTAGGATAGTATTGTAATCTTTGAGATATTCGGGCAAGATTTCGATCTCCGAAATCCGGACCATTAAGTCAGGTTTTGTTGCAGGTATTAATGGTTCCCCAATTATTTTTCTTACCGTATTTGCCTGCATGGTACTGATGTTTGTATGGATCAGTTCGGCAAGCTGTTCCAGTTGTTTGTCTGTGATTCCTGTATTTTTCCCGATATTAATATGAGATTGCAGTTGACCTTCAACACCCGGCATTGATGCCAGAGCAGCAACAGTTACCAGTTCCCTTTGCTGATAGTTTAATACATCACTTACAAAAATATCGGCAAACAAATGTTCTTTTAAAAAAGTATCAATCCGTGGTGCAAATTCTCCGAAACCGGGTGCAGGTTTTGATTGTGCTGTTCTTGTCAATTCTTCCAAAACCTTTCTACCCAATTCATATTTGTCTTTTGCACCATTTTCTACAACAATTTCTTTTCCCGTTTTGTCGATGATGCCGTTTTCTTTTCTCTCCTTGGCTACTGTCATAAAAGTATTAATGGCATTAAGGCTTCTTGGAAAGCCACAATAGGCATAAAGCTGAACCAATGCTTCTTTGATCTCATTCTCTGAAAGTCCTGAATCCAGTCCTTTATTCAGTTCCGCTTTCAATGGCGCTAAATTTCCCGTTGCGGTAAGTGCCGAAATAATGACCAAACTCTGCTCCTGAGCGGAGAGAGAAGTATTAACTGCTTTTTTTTCTTGTGCATCCATTTTAGTAATATTTATAGTGAGCACAAGAAATAGTGCCCATTTTAGAAATTTTCTGTTGCCCATGAGCTTTATTCTTTATATGACAAATCTCGGGGTTGCAGGCGACATAAGGTTTATACAGGATACGGATTCATTTACCAGTTTTACTGATATTAGATTTAGTACATTGTCTTACAGCTGGTGGTTTATTAAGTTTGTAGTATGAAAGATATCGAAAGAATTGATACGGTAAGACAGTATAACGAATCTATGGGCGTAGATACGTTGCATCCACTGGTAAGCGTGGTTAATTTTGATGAGATCCCTACTTATCAATATTTCAGGAGGTATATGGGAGTTTATGCTATTTTTTTAAAGTATATAAAGTGCGGAAATATGCGTTATGGTTGTCAACCGTATGATTACGAAGATGGGACACTTGTATTTATATCGCCAGGTCAGGTATACGGTATTGACAGCAAAGGAGAAATTATTAAGCCTTCAGGAAAGGCTCTTGTATTTCATCCAGATCTAATTGTTGGTACGCATCTGGGAAAACACATCAAAGATTACTCTTTTTTTTCCTATGATGTGAACGAAGCACTTCATTTATCAAAAAAGGAAAGAGCAAATATTAATGATTGTTTTGAGAAGATTGCGTCTGAAATTGATATGAATATTGATAAACATAGTAAGACCTTGATTGTATCTAATATTGAGCTTTTCCTTAACTACTGCATGCGTTTTTATGACCGCCAATTTATCACCCGCACCAATATCAATCATGATATTTTGGTACGGTTTGAAAATCTATTGAATGATTACTTCAAATCAGATTTGACACAGAATTTAGGCTTGCCAAGTGTAGCCTGGTGCGCAGAACAATTGCATTTGTCGCCAAATTATTTTGGGGATTTAATAAAGAAAGAAACCGGAAATACTGCATTGGACTATATTCAATCGAAATTAATAGACGAAGCTAAGATTAAAATATTTGATCCTTTTAAATCTATAAGTAATATTGCAGATGAATTAGGATTTAAATACCAACAGCATTTTACACGTCTGTTTAAACAGCGGACCGGAATGACGCCCAATGAGTATAGGAAAAGATGTTAAACTATTTAAGACTCTGCTTAAAAAACAATTCCAGTTTATCAAAAGGAATGACATCAATTTTATCATATAAATCAACATGAACTGCATCTGGAATGATCATTAGTTCCTTAGGCTCTGCCGCCATTTTATAGATGTCCTCACTGAAATAGCGTGAATGTGCATTTGCTCCTGCTATCAGCAGAATTGGTCGCGGAGAGATCTCTTTAATGTAAGATAACAATGGCATGTTCATAAATGATAATGGATTGGTGACAAGCCATGCCCCATTTGAATTGACCGAATTAGGATGAAAGCCACGAGGAGTACGGTAGTAGTTAAAATAATCTACAACGAACTGAGGCTCATCTCCCTTCAATTTCTCTGGCAAATTACGAGGCCCATCAGCTGGCGCTCCTTTTTCGGCATCTTCCCAACGCTGTTGGCCAATTTTTTCAAGCATTTGGGTACGTTGTTCAATGGTCATCGAGTCATTGTAGCCTTTCGACATCACTCTGGTCATATCATACATACTAGTTGTGGCAACAGCCTTTACTCGTTTATCAACAGCCACCGCATTTAGTGCCATTCCGCCAAAACCACAGATTCCAATAATTCCTATTTTATTCCTGTCAATAAATGGCTGTAATCCAAGATAGTCAACTGCTGCGCTGAAATCTTCGGTATTAATGTCCGGTGAGGCTACGTTTCTTGGTTCGCCACCACTCTCGCCAGTGTAAGATGGGTCGAATGCGATTACAGCAAATCCACGTTCTGCCATGATGTTGGCATATAGACCTGAAGATTGCTGTTTAACTGCACCAAATGGTCCGCTAATGGCAAGCGCAGCTAATTTTTCGTTCCCGTGGTTTTTAGGTAGGTATAGATCGCCAGATAATGTAATTCCATACCGGTTTTTGAAGCTAACTTTCTGGCGAGTAACCTTATCGCTTAATTTGAATGTATAATGTTCAGATTGTTCTGTAGTGTTCATTTTCTTTAAATTGTTATTAGATGATATTTTTTGCGCAGTTTGTGCGGTTAGTTGAGTAACAGCTATCAGCACTGCAACCATTGTTAGTGTTAAATTTTTCATTGTCATCTATTGTTATTTAGGTCATTAAATTCTATTTGTTTGAGCATTTTTGCGGGAACACCACCTACTACGGTGTTAGCAGGAACATCTCTTGAAACTACAGCACCTGCAGCAACAATAGAATTTTCGCCGATGGTTACCCCAGGAAGTATAGTTGCGCCGGCACCTATCCATGCATTTTGTTTAATTAGGATGCGTTGACACAACATTCCGCGTCGTTCGCTTGGCAGTAAAGGATGGTTTTCAGTAACAAGGTTTACTCTGGGGCCTATAAGCACATGATCTTCAATTGTAATACCGCCCATATCTAAAAAAGAACAGGCATGATTGATAAAAACATGTTTGCCTATCTTAATGGATTGACCAAAGTTGGTATGAAACGGAACAAACACAGTTGTGCTCTTATCCAATGGATGGCCAAAAATCTCACCAAGCTTCTCCCTGATCTTATCTGTACTTGTCGAATTGTTGAGTGAAGGAGATAGCGCTAGCGTACGGTTGACTACTTCATCAACCCTGTAAAATTCTGGATCATGTAGATGTACAAGCTCACCGCTCCTTAGTCTGTGGAAGATATCTTTCATACCACAAAGTTCGGTAACTGCCGCCCATGTGGTTAAAGATTATCAAACCGATACTTAAGAATTTCAAACCAATGTTTCCCGAAAGGCAGATGGATTGGTTCCCGTCATCTTTTTAAAGAAGTTATTGAAATAAGTTGGGTATTCGAAACCCAGTGCGTAGGCAATTTCAGAAATGTTCCAAGTTGTGTGCTGTAGCAGGGCTTTTGCTTCTGAGATAATGCGCTCGGTAATGTGGGCAGTAGTTGGTTTGCCTGTAATTTCCTTAACCGCCCTATTGAGATAATTAGCGTGTACATTTAAAGCAAGGGCATAGTCTTGTGCCGTTTTGAATTGTAGTGGCCTATCGGTGGTTTCGACCGGAAATTGCCTTTCTAGCAGTTCAAAGAATACTGAGGTTAAACGGCCTGCCGCATTCTTGTGTTGATCGAAGTCGGCAGATGGTTGAATCTTTAGTGCTTCATGGATAATCAGGTTGATGTAATTTCTGATCAGATCATCTTTATAGGCATAATCGCTCTTTTGTTCCTCGATCATTTTAAGGAATATGGAATTCAAAAAATCTCTCTTACCTTCATCTATCTTTATTATGGGCGTACCTCCTATTTTGAATAAAGGAGAATGTTGTAAGCTCTCGCTCCGTTCCGAAGCGCTAAAAAAATCTTCCGAAAAAAGCACGGTATAACCTGCATAGGTTGTAGAAAGCGTCTCCCAGGAATATGGAACGTGTGGGTTGCCAAAGAACAGAATTGTACCCTCGTGCTCAAAGCTCCTGTCTGCATAATGGACAATGCTTTTTCCCGTTGTCAGGCAGATTTTATAGAAGTCCTTGCGGTTATAGATTCGTGTAGCATGGCTATCTGCCTCAAGTTGCCAAACATTAAAACCTTTAAGCTTTAGTTCAGTATTGAACTCTGATACCGGACGTTCGATTTTCGCACCCATTACACAAAGTTAAGAAATTCAAATCAACTCATCTAATCCAATATTCTCTTTGTTGTAGTTTAACTCATGTTACTTCATAACCTTTAGGTAACTACTAATAAATTGTAACTATATATAGCATAATTTTGCTGGCAACAAAAACGAATAAATAATTAAACGAATTATAAACGACAATATACATGGGACTAGAACAAATAATAGATTCTTCGATACTGGACATTTTTCCACTTATGCCGTCAACAGGCGCCTGGCCATTTACAATGATCCGCATTGACCGCAATGAACTTTCAGATCTTGAGATGGATAAGCCCCTGTTTGCTCCTTTTCAGTTACTTGTGCTTAAAAGGACTGATTTTAATGATAAGGACCTACTTGATTACGCAATAAAATCTAAGGAATATCACACCATCCTCCCCCCTTTCAGATCTAATTTCCTTGAAAATTATAGCAGCACGATAGGAAATGAAAAGGAATTACAGGAATGGGCGGATAAGACCACTAGTTTAGCAATTGGACTAGTGATTAACACCGCTCTGCTTAAGGGAATACAGTTTATTCCGATTGCAACAGACCTTTCTGCATTGGATTTGCGCATGGGACTTGTACAAAAAAACCTTAGGTCACACCAATTATTCGACGCCTACCAGATCGACCCGTCGTTTCTGGTGTAGCGGAGACAGCATTTCAGCATTAGCGCACTCTCAAAAAATAAAAATTTTATACATAAAATTAAAAATCATGACATTAGAAATTTTAAAAAACAAAGAAGAATTAAGGGACTTAATAGATGCTTATGCTTATTTAAGTGATGAAAAAAAGATCTCGGAAGTTATGGGATTATTTACATCAGATACCACATACAAAGTTTATATGGGTGACTTCTTAGCCGCAAATGTTTCCGGAATAGAATCCATGGAAAAAGAATTTAACGGACATGCGTCGTTGGTAAAGACCTATTTTACTATGAATGGGCAGCATACGGTAAAAATTGATGGAAATACTGCGACAGGTGTTTCTTTTTCTCAACTTAAGATGGTAAGAGAGGTTGAAGGCAAAAATACAATAACTGATTATAGTGTTAAATACGATGACAAGTATGTGCGTCAAAATGGAAGATGGTTAATAAAGGAGCGTATCGGCTATTTTATAATTGTAGAGGAAAGACCATTGAGTAACTAGGATTATCTTATTAAAGAATGGGATTTTGTAGTCCCGTTCTTTAATAAATATTTACTGCGGCTTAACCTTATGAAGGTTTAGATGACCTTTCACTTTTGATCTTTTCACGGTGCTGAATGCCCCATTCGGTCATGGCGGCCACAACCTTTTCAAGTGTATGGCTATAGGGAAGCAATTGATATTCGATTGTTACCGGATAACCCACAGCAACTTTTTTAATTATAAATCCGTTCATTTCCAGTTCCTTCAGTTCACTGGATAGCACCCTGGCAGAAATACCTTTGACCTGTCTCTGAAGTTCAGAAAATCTATTATTTCCTCTTGCCATAGCGATTATTATCATCAGCTTCCATTTGCCACCTACGGCATATAGCGCATCTGATACGGCATTGAGCACCTTGGTACATTCATCGGTAAACTCTTTATTTACTGGTTGCTTTTCTGTTTGTTCCATAAAACCATGTTGACATTATCTGATAACCTTTAAGTAACAGGTAATAAATTATTAGCAAATATAAAGTAATTTTGGCGATAGTATCCGGGCCTTAATATATATCTTCGTATCTATGAAAATATTACGCTACTCAATTTTGCTATTATTAGTTCTTTTTTCTGCACTGCCAGGCTGCAAAAAAAATGGAGTGAATTTAGATCCTTGTGCTGGTATCCTGAATGAAAGTCCACCATCAAAGGTTGTGATTGCCCTTACCGATAAGCAGACAGGAGACAACCTGATTCTTAAAAATGGTCTTACTGCGGCCGATTTAAAAATAACCTTGGCAGGAATAGCTACACCGCTTACGAACTGGCGCGTTGTTAATTCCCCTGGCTCACCTATGAATGGGATGCTGGAATTGGCTGTTTTTCATGAAAAGGCTGGTGAATTCCGATACAAGATTGAAGCGAAAGGGCTAGCCGATGTTGAGTTTTCTTATGCTGTTAAACAGGTAAAGAGTGATAGTCCGTGTAAGCTGTATTATTATCCATTAGAAGGGCTTAAGGCAACAAATCAGGATTATGTAAAGTTGGAAATTGGAGATAAAATCTATCCCAATGGGATCAAAGTGCTTTACTCTTTGGAGAGGTAAACACTATCATACCTGTCTTATTCTTTCTACCAGTAAATCCAATACTGCCTGAGAGGCAACCAAATTGAAGCTCCAAATATCGTCGGTAATAAAGATGTAATTGCCGCCAAAACTATAGATATAATCTCCTCCTTCAATTCCAATAATCCAATCTTCTTTTGTTAGGTCAGGATAAGTCCGTAATACCTGCCAACAATATTCTCTTACCTCTCGCTCATCACTGAAATCATCCAGCATTGGTAGAATACTAGGCGCATTAGTTAGCCCATATTTTAATAGCATTTCATCGATCATAATTTTTCGGAGTCTATTATAAGCGCATTACGAAATTACAAATTTTGAGATATCTTCACTGTGTGTTAATAGTGTTTTTCACCCAGTCCAGAATCAAGGCTTTATCTTTTTTTGAAAGTTTAGTGTTTTTATGAATGAAAGTATAAGAACTTAAAGGCATTGTTTCATCCTCAATACTTTGTCCAATGGACTTCAGTTTGCTGAGCTGCCTTCTTTTGGAATAGACTCCAAACTCATTAAAGTTCAGTTCTTCTTTTCCTTTTCTGACATGGGAATCCATCCACCAGCCTATAGGTTGGATATAAGTATACCATGGATACTCGGCTTGATTGCTATGGCAATCATAACAGGATTTTTTAAATATACCTTGCACCTGTTCAGGAACTCGTAAGATTTTTCCGGAATCTTTATTTACAACCTGCCCGTTACGATTGCGGATAGGTTGTATTAACTGCATGGCAAATAAAATGATTAGAAGGGCCACAAGCCCCGCTTTTATCCGATTCATGGAGTTGTTAATTTAACTCTTCTTTAATCGTTCCACAGGTAGCCATAGATTGTCCCAGATACGGATTGCTAATCTCTTTAGACTGGCTAACCCAATTCGCTCCTTTGTTATTATTGTACATTGGGCAATGATCCACATAAAGCTTTTGTCCTGCCCCGAATGCTTTTACTAATTCATAGATGTCCTGACTTAATGTTTCAAAGTGTTCTCGCTGGTGTTTGATATTACCTGCATTTGCACCAATGTGTTCGGCGTGTTCTTTTGCATCATCTGCAATGTCGTCATAAATCTTAGCCTTATCTGCTGCTAAAGAAGTCCGATCAACATTCGCAATAGCACTCTCTAGTACCTTGCCAGCGGATGCAGCATCTGTATCATTATCTTTGACCAACGCATCTTTAAGGCTGATATAAGCGAATACTATTTCACTTATCGGACTGCTTGATCCATGTGCTTTGGCATTCGTTTTAGCTGCTGTTGAAGTATCGGTGGTACTGCTCTCCTGTTTTTTTGAGGTGCTATTACATGCTGTAAAGAATAAAACTGATGAAAGTAGACCATATACTAATGTTTTCATTGTCTTTTGATTTTAATGTTTTTGAATAAAGATACATACACCAGAATGGTTGGATTTACATAATTCCAACCTAATTTTATATTATTCAGTATTTATTGCGCCATCCCGAGAGTCGAGAGATCTCTTGGTATTATCATGCGTTTCAATTCTATAAAGCAAATTATTGATGTGGTAACGCCTCTAGCAACCATCACATACACATATCAGGGAAAAAACGTGATAGTCCGTTCTGGAGGCGACAACCTATGTCTGACTGTAAATTAATTTGACATGAGTGGAGAATAGTTGTAGATTTATTTAGTTCATTAAAAATCATGCATGGAAATAAGCCGTTATTATAAGCCTGAATTGGACGTACTTCGTTTTTGTGCATTTCTTTTTGTTTTCTTTGTTCATCGATTAGATTTAGCGCCCATTGACGTAAATGAATTTTTTTGGGGATACCATTTAAGCTTAATAGGCAACTACGGTGTGCCGCTTTTTTTCTTCCTTAGCGCATTTTTAATCACAGAATTACTCACAAGAGAAGATGTCCATTTTGGAAAGATAAACGTTAAGTCATTTTACATTAGACGTATTTTACGGATTTGGCCACTATATTTTACTTTCTTTTTTGGCATGGTGTTACTTACCTCTGCTACAGATTTTTTTGGAGCTGTTATTCCAGGACAAGCACAATTAGCATTCACGCTATTTTCTGGGAATTGGTATATAACATTTAAGGGGTGGCAATCTTATTGCATAAATCCCTTATGGAGTGTATCTGTAGAAGAACAACTTTATATTTTACTTCCATTAGTGTTGTTTTTTTGCAGGGAAAAAAGGATTAAAGATTTTCTCATTTCTTTCAATAGTTATTGCTTACGCCACGATAATTTACTACGCTCAAAGACCAACAACTGGGTTTAGTGGCCAATGGACAAATAGCTTTGTACAATTTCAGTTTTTTGCTGCAGGAATACTGCTCTCTACCTACTTAAAGGGCTGGGAACCTAAATGGAATGCAGCCCTCCGTATTGGTTTATTTATAACAGGTGTAATTTGCTGGTTGATTGCATCAATGGTTTGCGAAATTAATGCAGATGCTCCTCACCTAGCTACAATTCCACAATCAATTACTGGATGGTTTCTGATACTTATTGGTGTTATAGCAATGTTTTTATCTCTTTACGGGGCACCTGTAAAGTATATGCCTTCTAAATTAGCTTATCTTGGTCGTATTTCATATGGCATGTATGTTTTCCATATCACTATCTACTGGATCGTTTTTAATATTTTTAAAAATGAATTAGCAACCTTTAGCGAGAGTATAGGTCTATTGGAATGGAAAAACGGAATAGGATCTGTTATTGCTTTCATCTCGACGACATTATTAGCAATGTTGTCTTACAAATGTTTTGAAAAGCCTTTTTTAAAGTTGAAGAGCCGTTTTACTTTAATACCTTCAAGGGATTAGGAAAAGCAATTCGCATCTTCATTCAAAATTTTACACTTTGGCAAATGAGATTGCTTCTTTAAAGGAGTCGATAATTTGTTGGTTATCTCTTCTCAACAGTGTTGGATTTACTTTAATTTTTACAAAACCATCTTCTCTTGGCTGGCCGAAAATAATATTATGCTCTTCCCTCAACCTTTTATTTAGTTTAACCGGATCAATTCCATTGGCTATTGATACGTTAAATTGATTTGTACCATTAGGCACCTGATTAATTTTGAAGCCTTTAAGTTGGCTAAACTGACTAAAAAGACTAGCCGATTTTACTTTAATTTTTTCCATCACCTCATCAATAGTGTTTAAGTGATGCAAAGCGATAGATGCGCTGGGCCAATTGGTAAAAATTCCACCACCATGGATTTTAATAAGATGATGCATTTGGTCAATCACAACTTTATCGCCACATAAAATAGCACCACCAGTTGCACCCAAATATTTATACAAACACATGTAAACTGTGTCGAAATACCTGGCATATTCTTTTACCGTTGCATTTGTAAATGCTGTTGCCATGTGAAGTCTGGCACCATCAAGGTGCATTTTATAGCCTTGTTCTTTACAATAAGCCGAAATCTTTTTTATCTCTTCTAATGGAAAAGCCTGGTTATCGCACCTTCTTACAGGTGTTTCTATAGATACAGCTCCAACTTCGCCAACAAACGCTTCGCCATCTTTATGGTATTTAATTGCTTTTTTGAGTTCATCTAAGGTGAAATGTGCCTTTCCTTCGGCCAGCGGAATTAATCTTTTGTTGAACAAGGTTTGTGCGGCATCTCCTTCGTCCCTATAAACATGACTGGTTTCTTGCACAAATGCTTTTGTATTATTTCCACATAAAAAACTAATTGCCAGCTGGTTAGCCAAGGTGCCTGTTGGCAAATAAACAGCAGCTTCTTTTCCCGTAATTTCTACAAATTTCTTTAAAAGCTTTTCTATGGTCCCACCATCGGCATAACTATCTCTTTCTATTGGATTAGCGGTATTTATCTCTTGTAGCTTATTTATAAAATCTTCTGGCTTATAAAAAATCCCATCGTTAATAAAATAAACTGCTTCGCTATCTTTTGATGGTATTGCTTTTTCTGATGCAAATGTATTTGCTGGCATAACAGCCGATGCGATAAGTGGCAGGGTCGATAAAGAAGAAAGTTTTAAGAAATCGCGACGTTTATATGCAGACATATTGAGTTTTTTGGTTGTTTCAGGATTTAATAAAAGTGGCTTTTTGTCAAAGATACTAAATGTAAAATCACAACTGCGTTATCCCGAGAACCAGGGGATCTCTCGTATCGTCGGGATGACGGGAGGTTTTAGAAAATCTGTTAGTTGTTTAGCACGTCGTATTTCCCCCCTTAATTTGTCATTATTGCACAGTTGAACGTGCAAGGCATTGCTGTATCTTTGAGTATAACTTAAATAAAAAAATAATGGCAACTCAAATTTTTGTAAACCTCCCTATTAAGGACCTTAACAGATCTGTGGAGTTTTTTACCAAACTTGGTTATACTTTTAACCCCAAATTTACCGATGAGAAAGCTACCTGCATGATCATTAGCGATACCATTTATATTATGCTGCTAACAGAACCTTTCTTTCAGACGTTCACTAAAAAAGAAATTGTGGATGCCCACAAAGCGGTAGAGTGCTCTATTTGCCTGTCTGCAGATAGTAAAGAGGGCGTTGACGAAATGGTAAATAAAGCACAGGCGGCAGGTGCCACCATACCTAATCCGGCCACTGACTACGGCTTTATGTACCAACACAGCTTTGAGGACCTAGATGGCCACCATTGGGAGTTTGTATGGATGGATCCTAAAGGCGCACCTGAACAGTAATAAATTTGAGGAGAAAAAACATGACAAAAAGTAAGATAGTAAGGATGGATAATGTTGGCATCGTTGTAGAATCGCTGGACAATGTGATCCCCTTTTTTATAGAATTAGGATTAAAGCTTGAAGGACGGGCTACAATTGAGGGTGAATGGGCTGGTCGTGTTACCGGACTGGGCGATCAGCATGTAGAGATTGCTATGATGGTTACCCCGGATGGCCACAGTCGTTTGGAACTGTCGCAATTTCTAAGGCCAACTGTTATTTCAGACCACCGTACGGCCCCCGTGAACTCGGTGGGGTATTTACGAGTAATGTTTACTGTTGAAGATATTGATGAGGTGGTATCAAGACTTAGCAAACATGGCGCTGAACTGGTTGGCGAAATGGTTCAGTATGAGAACTCCTATAAGTTGTGCTACATTCGCGGAGTGGAAGGGATTCTGATTGGCCTAGCAGAACAACTTGGTAATAAATAAGTTTATTACGGCTGTATAATTGTCAATAAAATAATTAATTTTCTCATTTTATGGGTTACCAACTCAATTTTATCCGGGCAATCATCATCTGCGGCCATAATTCAATTTTTAGGTAATCCATTACCCCTTTTTCATCACTTGTCAAAGTCACTATTTATATGGAGTTTGATAATATTTCAACATTTTACAAGTTTTTTTAAAAAAATATAGGGCTTATACCCTTCCAGTATAGGTCTATATGGCGTATATTCTTGTAAATCTGTGCCTTCGATTAACAATACAGAGTTTTTTTACTTAATCATTTAAGGTATATGGCTCCATTTTTGTATGGGTATATATACGGGCATGGGGTCTTCACCTTGGATATTTTTTTTTACGATGTATTATTTTCTGATGGACTTAATACGGCACGCTTTCAATTAGATGGAGAATGTATACATATAATTATTTTATAAACGATAGCGAAAAGGTATTGCTGGACGACCTTTTTGTTGATGATGCGAATAAACAAATAATTACACGGTTAATCAGTGAACATCGTTATTTTAAACAATTAAACGAATATGGTTTGCCGATTGACAACAAGATGTTACTGAATGTGAGCCAGGGATGTGGCAAAACTTACACAGTTAAGGCTATTGCCTCTGGTTTGGAAAAAAATTTAATTGTATTAAATCTGAGTAATATCCTCTCAGGATCTATTAATGATATAACACACAGCATTAAAACTGTTTTTAATATAGCAGCTAAAGAAAAAGCCGTATTATTTATTGACGAGTTTGATGAGATAAGCAAAGTAAGAAGTGTTGATGTTAAAGATGGGGATGAAATGGGCAGACTAGTTAATACAATGATTCATCTGATTGATTATTATCCGGATAATGCATTACTGATCTGTGCTACGGATTATAGTGAGTTTATTGAACCGTCGTTGCTCCGTTGTTTTGACCTTAGCGTTACGATCCGCAAACCATCACCAGATCTTCTGGATGATTATTATGATAAACTATTGTCAAGTTTTCCCGCAAGTTTACGTTCAATTGAACGTATGTACAGTATATCCTTTGCTCAAGCAAAGGATCATGCTTTGGCCGCTGTAAAAAAGGCTATGATTGATCAAATTGAATCGCGTTAAGTAGCCATAACACAAGTTTAATAAAGTGTAAGAAGGGCTATTGTTGAAGAATCGTCTTCATTTTTTCTAAATACTCTGTATTATTTATAAAGTTGTTATGCCCCTCGCCTTTCAAAATAAACAATCTATCATCTTTCTTAAAAAATGAACTAAGTTTCTTCGAAGAGCCAATATATATAGCGTCGTCTGCGTCTCCATGAAAAACTGTTACAGGTGCTTTTATTTTCTGCAAAAATTCATAAGTCTTAAATTGATATTTCATACTGGAAGTATCAATATCCGGTGCAATGTTGGATATCCAATCTGGTAGGCTATAATATGGCGCTTGTAAGATAAGCGCTTTCGGATTATTGTTTGCTGTAAGGATAGCGGCGGGCCCTGTACCTATTGATTGGCCAATCACAATAATCTTCGATTCTGGATAGATCTTTTTTAAATTGTCATATACCATTTGAATGTCACTAGACAATTGAGGTTCGCTACTCACCTTACCTTCGCTCTTCCCATAACCTCGATAGTCAAGAATAAAGATATCATAATTAAGATTATTATAAAAAGGGGCAACTTTCCCCCAGGTATCAAGTCCGTCATTGCTGCCATGCAGATAAAATATCAATCCTTCCGTCTGCTTTGCCTTGAAGAGTAATCCATTTAATTTATAACCATCTTGTGTTAAGAAATTTAATTCAGTAAAAGGGTTTGAAAATTCGAAATGAAAATCGTTTTGTAGTTGGGAACCTGGAAATAATTGTTGTTCTAACTCTTTTTGAACTTCTTCTTTTTTTAGACTGTCAACGTTTTGCCCATAAGCAAATTGAACAAATATTAGAAACGCGAGTAAAGAAAAAAATAGCTTCATTAGGTAATATGTTTCGTTAGTATTTATCTGTAAATCATAATCATTTGGCCATTTCAATAGCTTTTTCTAAAATTTCATCTTTGGGTTAACCGTTTTCTGATCCTCATGTAAGCTTTTTCCGCAACCATTTGCGAACTGGCTCATCGTACCATTTCAATGCGGCATATGCCAAAATGATGCTACTTATTAAGATGATTAACGCATATGGCCATGCCTGCACTATCGTTAAACCTTTATTGTTGCTGATCCAGGCCACGTAAAAATAGACAATCGGATAATGTACCAGGTAAAGTGGATATGATATCTCACCTAAGAATTTGCAAACGCGGTTCTCTCTTTGGGTTTGCATCCGGCCACTTGCGCCAAGGTATACGATAAGTGGAAATACGATGATAATGCAAACAGAGTCATAAACTCCGTTCATCCAAAGATGCTCTGCACCACCAATGCGAGGCATATAGAGTACTATAGCTACTAAAAGGCTACACCATAGAAAGGCATTTTTAATACGGGTGGGCTTGGCAACACGGGAAAGTAACAGACCGGCAAAGAACGGATACATGACGCGCGTTAATCCAATGCGTACCTGCTCCACGTTCAGCGTCCATCCTCCACTAACGTCGCCGTTTGTGATCGCCAGGTGTACGAGTGCGATAGCAGCGATGCCAACTAAAATACTTAATGCCGTTTTGGAGAATTTTCTGATCCAGATTGCGTAAAGAATGTTGGCAATATATTCAAAGAACAATGACCATCCCACACTATTCAAGGGGTGCATCTCTTGCCAGCCACGTATATCAAGAGATAATGGCACGGGCAGGATCGTATAACCGATCAGCAGTACCAGCAGCATCTTCCAGATAGGAATAGTATGAATGAGCGGCCATAGTGTAGAATCTGTAAAATAGAATCCGATTGCGCCGAGGGTCATCCCCAAAACCACCATTGGCTGAAGGCGTACGATGCGGCGTTTGAAAAAGCTTCCTACTGTCATTTTATGCCAGCGATCGTCGTAGGCATAGCCCATCACGAAGCCTGATAATAAAAAGAAAAAGTCGACAGCCAGATAACCGTGATTAACGAATTTATCTAAATTACTTGTTGAGAATGGTTCAGCCAGGTGAAACGTTACAACGATTATGGCTGCGACACCGCGAAGGCCGTCTAATATGGGATAGTGCGGCTTGGTGGCCAACTCACTATTTAGGTTAGTTCTCATTCATTGTGTGTGAAATCGCAATTTGTAAAAAAAAGCCAACATTTCTTTGGCTTTAATTACGAATTTTTATGGTTGATAAGGCGCACGCTGGTGTTATTTTTGGGTTGTGCCAACTAATATTAAAATAGCGATTAGCTGATATCACAGCGCATTGTTGTAAGTAATTTCTTGAAACCTACTTTTTCATATGCCTTCACAGCCGCATCATTGTCGTGGTATACATCAAGACGCAGCTCAGTTATTCCTTTTGATAAAACCCATTGCTTAAGATCGTTTATCAATAGCTTATTAATCCCCTTTCCTCTAAATTCCGGACTTACAAACATGAAGCCCAGATAACCAAAGAGCTCATGACGTTCGTAAGCTTTTGCTGATCTAATTTGGGCATAACCACATCCAACGATTTCAGCATTAAACTCGATCACTAGGATTGCTGTTTGCTCATCCTCTATAAGTGTCTTAAGGTCGTAATAGAAGATTTCGCCATCCTTTAAAGTAGGATTAAAAGGACGTTCGGCCTCAACCAACATTTGTAAAAATTTGCCAAGCTTAGGCAAGTCGGCATGTGTAGCATATCTGGTAGATATATCTATCTTATTTATTTCCATCTTAAGTTTAATTTTTGGTTTGCATGTTTTTTAAAGCCCAGTCTTGAACAGCAGCAAGGACAGGTGTCAATGAAATTCCTTTTTCACTTAATGCATACTCGACAGTTGGAGGAACTGTGGCATAAGCGGTCCTGGTCAGAACCCCTGTTTTTTCCAATTGTTTGAGCTCCTTAACCAACATACGTGTATTGATACCAGGGATTGATCTTTCCAATACCTTAAACCTCATTTTACCTGCCATCAGTGTATTGATGATTGTCATGGTCCATTTGCCCGACATCAGATCCATTGCTTCCTGAAATGGACAGGTGTCAATTTTATTTTGTTGCATTGAAAATTTAAAGCACTGTAAATCAATAAAACTTTACTTTTTGTTACTATTATACAAAGAGGTAACTACTTGCAAATGTAAAGTTAGCGGCAGACATTTACAATTTAACTGCAACCAGAATTGATTATGACCATAGAGGAAATTACTGCGTATATTTTATCAAATTTTAAAAATGTGAATGTAACAGAAGCGAATGGTGACCTGTTCTTTATGTATGATCAGGAAAAGATGATGCCATTTGCAACTATAGTTACCAGTGACAATGATTTCGACAGTGTATCTCAGTTGAATAGAGAGGGTTTCTTTCGACTAAATATTGGTATCGACAAGGCATCATTTATTAACACCTTTGAGGGCATAGCGCTAAAGAAAGGCATTGGTGCATATGTAGACTCGGGAATAGATTTCACTGCAGAGAACATAGTGATGCCTCACCCCTTTTATGGAGCAATGTATTGGTTATGTATCGTAAAACCACGCAAGAAAAGCTTACCAGTCTTAAAAAATCATCTTGATGTGGCCTATAGCTTAGCTGTTAAAAGGTTAAAATGATAATCTGTTATTTTACTTTAAAACTGGTTTCTATTTCGTAAATTCAGACATATAAAATTAACATACCAAGTCTCTTTGAGTACAAGAAATTAATAAAAAATGAATACCAACACAATAGATAAGTTAGCACATTCATTAGGAAGAAGGGATGAAGTACCCAATCAGGAACTAGCCAATGCTATTGTACAATGCACCAACAATGAGGCAGTTCGGGAGTTGGTTAAAAACCTCCATCATAAAAGTAAGGATATCCAGAACGATTGCATAAAGGTAATTTATGAGATTGGAACATTGAAACCGGAAATGATAGCTGATTTCAGTTCGGAACTGATAAATCTGTTAGACAGTAAGAATAACCGTTTGCAGTGGGGAGCAATGACCGCTTTAAATGCGATCACTGCAATTAAACCTGAAGCAATCTATAATGCATTGCCTAAAATAATAGCCACCGCCGACCAAGGTTCAGTTATCACCAATGACCATTGTGTAGGTATTATGATTAAACTTTGTGGTGTTAAAGAATATAACGAGAGTGTGTTCTCTTTACTAAATGAGCGACTACTGAAAAGCTCCGACAACCAATTACCCATGTATGCAGAAAATGCATTCCACGTTGTCAATACCAAAAATAAAGTGGCTTTCGTAAAGACATTGACCTCCAGAATAAGAGGTATTGAGAAAGAAAGTAAGCGGTCTAGAATTGAAAAGGTAATCCGCAAAGTGAATAAGATGTAAGATGCCCCCTATTCTTTCTTTTTAATACGCATATGTCTGTTACTTACTCCCCAACATTGCCTGTAGTAACTTCTCCGGCTCGCTTGTAATAGGCAATGATAACCCCTTTTGATGTAATATGATGTTCTGCTAATGTATAAGCTGCCGGGATCACGGCGTTATCGAACAGTCTTTTTCCTTCACCAAGAATTATTGGGTAAATTTTTAAACGGAGCTCGTCCACAAGCTCATGTTTAAGCAACAAGTGAATGAGCTTACTACTACCCCAAACTTGAATGTCGGCACCTTCGGAATTCTTAAGTTTCTTTATATCTGCCACATTTTGGAGGAAAATAGTATTTTTCCAATCTGATTTTTCCACGGTCTGTGACAAGACATATTTGGCACCATCATTAATGCCAGGCCAAAAGTCAGCGTGATCGGGCCAGTAGGACGCAAAAATTTCATAGGTTTTTCTACCTAAAAGATATTCTGCAGGCTTCAACTCTTCCTGTATGATCTTGCCAAAAAGCTCATCTCCATATGAGGCGGTCCAGCCGCCATATTTGAAGCCACCTGATGTGTCTTCTCCGGGTCCACCTGGTGCTTGCATCACCCCATCTAGTGAAATCATCGACAATACTGTAATTTTTCTCATTTCGTTTTCTTTTTAGTTTGATGATAAAAGTATTTGATTGACAAGACAAAGATGGAGTGCATTTCAGAGTTTGATGTGGTGTAAAAACGACAACTTAGAGGTGAATTGCGTCAGAACATATAATTTATAGGTAGAACTACGTTTTTTATAATTCTTTCTTCATCATAATATCTATCTGCTCGTCGTTACCCATTTTGAATATGTGTTTGTCAAAAGCTATAAATCCGTTTTTTTCGTAGAATCTTATTGCTCGTGGATTTTTTTCCCAAACACCTAACCATAGATAAGAGTTATGCTTTTCCCGAGCAACCTCGAGCGCTTTCTCATAAAGAAGTTGACCTACCTTTTTTCCATGATGACTGCTTTTGACGTATATGCGCTCAATTTCTAAAGCTTTTTGGTCTTGTTGTTCTGTCTGTGCAGTTCCGGTATTTAATTTTAGATAACCAACAGGATTTTCATTTTCCCAAGCGATATAGAACGATGAATCTGGATTCCTCAATTCAGCAATCACGCGACTATTATTAAAACTGTCTTCAAGATACTTTTCCATATCCTCTTTCGTGTTACTATCGGCAAATGTTTCAAAGAAAGTTTCTCTACCAATGCGCTGAGTGGCACTTAAATCATCAATAGTAGCCTTTTTGACCTGTATGTATTCCATTATTTAACTTATTTTGGTTTATAAATTTACTCAATAACTAGATAAAACTATCTGATATCATTGTTGAGTTCGGCATCAAGTAAGCGGTCTGCATCATCATATCCAGTAGGCAGAATAATACCTTCCGTATTTGCCCCCGACGAAATCAACGCTGCAATCGAATCCGTTTTGCGGCGGTCCATCCAGTAGGAATCGGTACAAGCACGTATAGCGAGCAACAATGGTGTATTTCCGTTAGTATCTTTTGTATTTACGTTTGCTCCGTTATTGATGAGCATTTTTACTGCATCATGAGCTCCGCGCCAAGCTGCAATCTGCAATGCAGTACTATTTTTCGGAATTCCAAAATAACCATCTCCATTTACATAAGGCGTATCTACTTGAATATCCAAGGCAAGAATTCTTCCTATTCCTGCCGCGTTGTTATTTCCCGCAAACCCACCAAGTAGCATACCTCCATACTCAGCCGATAAAATTCCTGTTGCAGATTCATCCAGCGCACAGGCTCTGGCCAGTTCGTCCATTCCCTGCAGGGATATGTCAAATCCGTAATCCCGGAACAATTGCAATACGTCTGCCCTGCCCCTTTGTGCTGCCATCACTGTGGCAGATCTGCCGTCTTTCTGGCTTTGCAATCCAGGATTAGCATCATGCTCCAGTATCATCAATATGTTTTGTAACTGATTGTCGCGCAGGATGGCCTGGTGTAGCGCTGTAACGCCCCAAATGGTTAAACGATTAGGATCTGCCCCACTGTGCAATGCCAAGCGGATGCCTTCGGTATCATGAATATCACACTTACGCAACAGCATAGTAGCCAGGGAATCTACAGTCATCTTACCACTATCGAGCAATAGCTGGAAGGCACGGTTGTCGTAACTTTCTGGTGAATGATAAGGTATTTCGTTGTCGTTAGGATTTGCACCGTTGTTGAGAAGCAATCGGGTCAATTCCGGATGGAATGCTACCCCAGAAGCGCCATAAAGGACACTTTCCCACTCTGTATGAGGTGTATGCTGATCATCAAAGAAACCTGTATTTACATCAGCTCCGGCCCTGATCAATGTTTGAGCAGCGGAAACAAAAGATGCCGGAGGGAGACTATGCAAAAACCGGGAAAAACAGAGATAGGTTAATGCATCCCATCCTAGTGTTCCTCCTTTAGCGGTGGCAAGAGAAGGATCTTGAGCCAAAAAGTGTTTTATGGCGATGTCATTTCCAAGCAATGCAGCCGTGTAAATGCTACTTTCGGCAATGTCGGGAGAAGAAGCAAGTAAGGCTTCGGCTTCGTCTGTTGAGCCATACCATACACTGGCTTTAATAAAGGCATCTAGTGTGTTCATAAAAGGTAGCTTTTGAAATAAAGATAAATATTATTCGGATTTACCTGAACTGCTATCTTAACCTGTAAACTCAGAAACTTTACAATATGTGTTCATTATTTTCTTTTATTTGCAGTCAATATTAATCTATGAAAGTTAAAAGAATCGTTGTAGACATATCCACGCAAAACATAGATGCGGCCAAACAATTCTACCAAGTTATATTTGGGCTTGATTTATTGATGGATCATGGTTGGATTAAGACCTATGGGTCTAATGAGAATCAAAACATTCAGATAAGCTTTGCAACGAAGGGTGGTTCGGGTACACCGGTACCTGATTTATCTATCGAAGTCGATGACATTGATGAGGCGCTTAAGCGAATGAGAGATTGTGGGATATCAATTGAATATGGTCCCGTTGATGAGCCGTGGGGTGTTCGTAGATTTTTTGTGCGTGATCCTTTCAACAAATTGGTTAATATTTTGGCCCACATATAATTATCACAAATAATTACGGAGATAACTGAATTGCTAGCTATATAAGGAATAGCAAAACTACCCGCTTTTTTTTCTTACCTCCTTCTAACTGCACCATCAGTGTATAATTGCTTCAAAGGCTTGATTTGGTGAGGTAACCTTGCGATAAAAAATTATCACAAAAAATACAGGTAAACCATTAGAAAAAAATACAAATTTTCATCTATTGTTTGAAAAAGCAATAATTAGTCACTTTGAGTACATCTTAAAAATTACCGTTATGAAAAAATTTGGAATTATTTGCTTCGCCATGATATTATTTGGTGTAGCATCTGTAAATGCACAAGGCATTTTAGATAAAATAGACCGTGCACTTGACAAGGCGGATAAAGCGGGAAAACAAGCTGATAGAGCCGGAAAAACCGGTGGTAAAATCGGTAGTTTCTTTGGCAAAAAGAAAGTTGCGGAGGAAGAAGTGGCAGCCGAAGCGCAGACTACTGTAAATATTATCGGTGTCGATTTTGCTACCCTAAAGAGCATTAATGAAAAGGCAGCAAGTACTAAGGGTGTGGCCAGTTCGAAAATGAAATTTAGCTCATCGGGCTCTACAATTAATTTGCAGCATAGCGGCACAACAGAAGATTTACTGGTTGCCTTACAACAGACCAATCCGGCCATCTTTGCCGAGAAAAATATTGAAGCCCTGGAAGACGGACAAATATCAATTAAAATTAAAAAGTAAAAGATAATACCAATGAAAAACACTTCAATTGTAATACTGGCAATAATATGCATCTCTTACCTTGCTTCATGCAAAAAAGATAAAGATGGGCCATCAAATGAAGAAATTCTTAAAAATAAAATCGAGGATGTAATTCCACAGCAATATTTAGATACCCTTAAAAGATTAAATTTTCCAGTTAATGAAGGTACAACACCCCCTAATATGGAGGGCGCATTTTATGTATCGCCACTGATTCTAAAAGCATCAAACATATCCGGAGATAAACCGGGAAATGCATTTCTGAGTTCAAAGGTGAAATTTTTTGACCAACACAATGATGATTTTGGTATAAGCTTAATTGGCGAGCATGTATTAACTTTAAGAGATACCAGCATTGTAACGGCAATATCAGGTTCGGGAAATAATTTTACCATCTACGGGAAAGTTAAATCTACTTATGGCTCCTACTCTGCCATATTTGCTACGATAATTTCGGGTGTAAAAGAAGGCAACAACATTAAAAATTACACTATTGGTTTAATAAACATTGATAACAGCAAAGGTGGTACAGGTATTTTCGTGCCTGAGGGAAAAGCCAGAATTGCTTATGATTCTGACTTAATCACCGAAAGCATTGAGTATGATGCAAAAACAGCAAATTCTGGTAATGAAAAAACCTTAAAGTTAGTAAAACCGTTAGGAGGAGATTAGATTTTTGCACTTAGCCCGGGGGCTAACCACCCCCACCCGGGCCACCTGGCATCCCCCTTGGAGGACGACCAACAAACTTTTGCAGTCTGAGTGTAATGGTGAGCAGGTAATAACGCCCTAAGCGGTTTACGCTGCTTTGCGTAATGGCATAAGCGTTTTGAGTTGAGGTAAAACCTGTATTCTCACTAAATACATCATACACAGAAAAGCGCAGCGTACCTATGTTGTTCTTTAGAAAACGCCGCTCTAGGTAGGTATTCAGAATATTTGGGTTGGTGGAACCACTGAAGCCTTCATAAATCATCTTGCTGTAGTTATAATTTAAGGTCCAATTTTTCAGGAAATAGAGGTTGCCATTCGTGCCAAGAGTAATGGTTTGAAAGTTATTGTCAATATTGGCATGTGCGACAGAATTTTTGGATTGATTAATACTATAACTGGCACTCGCCTCTGCGTCTAAAACCTCGGGAATATCTACCCTGAAACGTACTCCCTGAGAAAGCACAAAGTTTTTAGCGATATTCTTTTGGACAGTTTGATCAATACCGAGTGAATCGAGAACATCAGTGAGGTAAGAAATGTTGTTATTGTAAGTGACCTTCCCATTAAAGAATAAGCTGTATCTTCGTTTTGCCCATGGCTTGGCAAACGCATAATATGCCGAAGCATTATAAAACCCAGAAGCATTCTGATATTTCGTTAATATTGCCCCCGCTAGCCTTGGGTCAGCTTTGTAATTGCGTGGATAGGTAACGGTGTTGGCTACAATCTTATGGTCAGTTTGAGTAAAACTCAGATTCACAAAAAAAGTTTTGCCCGTACCGTCTCCGAATTTGTTATACCTGATCTGAAAGTTGTTGTTGTACTCGGGCAGCAGATCCGCGTTACCCTGTATCGGATAGCTGGCCTCTGAAAAGTCAATCACCGGCTGCAATTGGTAATAGACTGGTGAATTGCTTGCTCCCTGGTAGTCCAAAGCCAGTGCCTGAAGGTCGGAGAAGTTATAAACATAATGCAGTACCGGTGAAAAATTAAATATGGTTTTGTGTGTCGGGGCAGTGGCAGATAATGAGCCCTTCAGCAATGTTGGTTGCGCGGTCACACCCAATGTAAAGTTATATTTCTGGTCAATTACCTGATAGTTTACGGTAAAATTGTTGGTGATGAAATTGAAATTGTAATCGTTACTTAAATTAGGATCGCGATTGACATCACCTGCGCCGGTAACCGTGTCGGTAAGCCTGTCCGCCCCTGTTTGTACGTTATGGTACTGGTAATTGAATTCCAGATATGTTTTTTTACTTATCGGCTCCAGGTATGACAAGGAAAGACCCAAGCTGTCGGTACGCCTGCTGGTATTGATCATCTGATTTACCGGGGCATTGGCATTGCCTTCCAGATAATTGTAGACAGGATTCTGATACTGTTTATTTCTTGTAGTACCACTGGCTAACAATACATTGAAATTGCGCCCGCGCTTCCGAAACCGATGGTTGTACAATGCACTAAGGCCAAAGTTGGGCGCCTTGGTGTGAGACAATAAAGTTCTTGTATAATCTGAGATTAAAGTGTTACCGATATTTTGGGCTTGTAGCCTACTTGCAAAATTTTGATCGGTGCGCCCCCCGCTGTACGAAAACGTAGGGATGAATTTAAAGTAATTTACTGTATCTGGCTTGTATTCTATATTGAATTTAAAACGATGGTTAAGATTCTGGGTATTCTCTGTGCTATTGCTGTTCTGGACTGAAGGTAGCTGGCCTGATATGTTATTTTGAACCGTTTTTAAAGTGGTGTATACCGAGTTGTCTGCAAGACTATAGCTGCCGTAAACTTTTACCTTTTTACTCCAATCATCACGATAGTTAAACCCTAATGAGCGTGTGGTAGTAATACCTTTTGGATCCGGACCAAACACATTCGGACGGTCTCCGCCAGTAAAGGTAAACAGGCTTGTATTGGTATTGTTGACGTCACCTGATATGGTTATCTGACGCTTGTCCTGGAAACTGAATACATTGGTTGCTCCGACATAACGACCCCCATTTTTTATCCCTGCTGTTTCCCGAACAGCATCACGGCCACTGCCCACAGTTCCCTGACCAAAATAGCCATGATTTTTATCCTTCCTGATATTAATGTTTAATACCTTTTGTGGGTCACCGATTTTGATGCCCGTAATATTGGCCTGATCACCGTAATCGTTTATGACCTGTACATTCTGCACCAGATTTGCAGGCAAGTTTCGGGTCAGGCTTTTCACATCACCTGCCATATAATCTTTCCCGTTGAGTCGCACCTTGTTTACTTGTTTACCTTGTGCTGTGATGTTACCATCGTTACTTACTTCTAAACCAGGCATTTTCTTAATGGCGTCTTCAATTACTGCACCTTCTCGCACTTTGTATGCTGATGCATTGTATTCAATTGTATCTTCCCTTATTTTAACCGCATTAGCATTAGTGACTGTAACACCTTGAAGCGTAATAGGGTCACTTTTTAATACGATTGGATCTAGTTCGGCTGTGATGTTGTTAGGAACAAGATTATACCGCCGTTTAACACCCTGATAACCTAAAGAAGTAACCACCAGGCTGAATTGATTAACTGATACCGATGAGAAGGTAAACCTGCCAGTGGAATTAGTAGCAACAACTGAACTGTCTTTATCTGTAAACAATTTAATCGTTGCCCATGGTAGCGTTGCTCCTGTGGAATCTTTTACCACACCGGTTACCTGACGGCCGGTTTGTGCGTAAACCTGCATACTGAAAAGCAAGGCAGCAACTGAAAGAAAATGTAGACGTCTCATGATCCCTGATTTGGTGCGTTGCAAACCAAAACAGCTGTTGCAATTTTGTTGCCCTCTGCATCTGACTGGTAGGTAACTATTGTTACCCTGCTACCTATTTTTAAATCGGACACTAAGATGGCGCCTGAAGAGTTTCTGATGGTTGTCTGGCGGGTAAGTTTAATCATTACTTTCTCGCCGTCGCGCTGTTGAACAATGATAGCCTGATTTCCTGTACTTACAATCTGTCCCAGGCCACCGGTGCCCCCACAGGGGTCGTTGCCTTGAGAAGGCCCACTACCTTGACCCTCTTCAGCACGGTCAGACCTGCCGCGCTCCGGGCCCGGTTCCAAACGTACCGGAAACTGACCCTTCTGGTAAAGAACAAGACCATAACATGCTACACCAGCAGCTACAAGCATCATTATAATTACGGCAATCCTGATATTTTTGGATTCCATCAAACGCAGCTTCTTTCCCAGAACGGTAAAGGCCCAATAGCCTATCATAACACCAAGTCCGTTTAATATAACATCATCAATATCAAATATGCCCACACGCAATAGTACCTGTAATCCCTCGATTGCAAAACCGGTGGCAATTGCAAGCACAAACATTTTTTTCCATGTGATGTCCGCAAAAACCAAAGGGCCCAGCAATCCTACCGGTACAAGCAAAATAATGTTTCCGATAAGATTAATGCCTCCGATTACCAAGCCCTTCTCCCCTAGCAGATACACCAAAATGGTTTTGAACGGAACTAAATTGGCCGGACCTGTTTGTGATCCACCAAAATAAATCATCAAGGAGCCTATCCTGATCATGGGCACATCCTTAAATACCATTACCTTGATCAGGATCGCACTATAAGCGATGAGAATAAATGTTGATATTAATTGCTTCTTCATAGACACAAAGCAAAAGCATTATTTATCCATCCTAAAATGTAATATACCGCGACAAGCAGATCATAGACGGAGGCTTCTTTTTGTTCGATTAACGAGATCTTATGTATCAAAAAAAGGTAATCCCCGTTAAAAGACGAAAAATGCCTATTGGTCGGCACAAAATAGCTCAATAGCGCTGGAATTTGCAGGAAACCAGTTAATAAGTGATATTGCAGCTGTTTTTATTATGTTCCGGACAAATAATGAAACCAGTTTTATGAAATGAAACTATTACTGTCAAAAAGCAAGCTGATAACCATATTGATACATATCCTGGTTTGGAGTGTATTCGGGCTGGCTATATTTTTTTATCTGCCTTTTTTTTCAGGGATTAATATTCATTACGCTTTCTGGATAAGACAGGTGATTACACTTGGCCTGCTGGTGATCGCATTTTACATCAATGCTTTTGTTCTGGTGCCCAGGTTTTTGTTAAAAAAACATCCCGGTTACTATTTTGCAATAATTATTGGGGTGATTATAGTCATCGTAATTTTAGATGGTTGGAGTGAACCGGCGCTTAACTTTCATCAATGGCTGTTTGATGAATCTTTTCATAAACGTTTGATGATGAAGATATTGGCACACCGAGGAGAAAATATATTGCAAGTGTTTACTTTAGTTATTTCTGTAATGGTGCTTGGTATCAGTACCAGCCTGGCCACCATTGGGAAATGGCAAAAAGATAAGCAGAAACGCGAGGAGATGGAAAAAGACAAGATCACTTCAGAGTTGTCGTTCCTTAAGGCACAGATCAACCCGCATTTCTTCTTTAATACATTGAACAATATTTATGTGCTTACCCAGGTTGACGGGGATATGGCCGGCGAGGCCATTCACCAGCTTTCTCGCATGATGCGGTATTTGCTTTATGAAACGCAGCAGGGACAAACCCAGCTGAGCCAGGAAATTGCCTTTGTGGAGGATTACATTAGTCTGATGCAATTGCGGTTAACCGACGCGGTAAAGGTCAAGATTGATACTCCCCCGCAATTAAAGGATATGCCCATGGCACCGATGATTTTATTGCCTTTCCTTGAAAATGCCTTTAAGCATGGGGTGAGTGCGACAGCGCAAAGTCATATCGATATTGTGATCCTGCAACGGGAAAGTCTGCTTGATATTACTGTAAAAAATTCGATAATGAAAGATAATAGTGTTAGCTTAGATACCAGCGGCGGCATTGGTTTGGTGAATACCCGCAGGAGGCTCGAGCTGCTTTATTCAGGTAAACATAAACTAGAGATCTGCGAGCTCAATGCCGATAATGAGTACACTGTTCACTTAATTCTGGATCTGTTATGATATTGAATTGCATTGCAGTTGATGATGAGCCCCTGGCACTTAGTCAGGTGTGCAAATTCATTGAACAAACGCCTTTTTTGCACCTAGCAGGAAAATACGCAAATGCTGTGCATGCACTAAAAGCCATTCGCACTGAGAAGATTGACCTCATATTTCTGGACATACAAATGCCCGACCTAAATGGCATTGAGCTGGCACGCGTACTGGACACGGGGCTTGATAAACCGCGCATTATATTTACTACAGCTTACAACCAGTTTGCCCTGGAGGGATACACAGTAGATGCTTTGGATTATCTGCTAAAGCCCTTTAATTACAAAGAATTTCACCGGACTGCCCAAAAGGCTTTGAACTATGCTGAATTACTAAATAAGCCTGCTGCAAAAGCCCCCGTGGCAAATGAAACAGAAAGTGCAGACGAAAATTATCTTTTTCTGAAAGTGGAATATCAACTTGTGCGCATCGCCCTGGATGATATTCTGTATATCGAAGGCTTAAAGGATTATGTAAAGGTTGAACTAAAGAATGCCGAGAAAGCAACCCTATCGCGTACCAGCTTGAAAGCATTGGAAGAAAAATTACCCCCGAAACGTTTCATGCGTGTGCATCGTTCGTTTATCGTTTCACTGGATAAGATCACATCCATGACCAAAAATTCGGTACATATTGGCAAAATGATGATCAGCGTGGGTGATCAGCATAAAGATGCTTTTGCTCAGTTTGTTGGGAAATGGACTTGAAAACCGCAACAAAACTGTAAGGCGTTTGGTCTATTGAGTAGTTTTATTTTCTGTAAAGTGGGCATCTTTTGAGCAGATATTCCAATGGGCCAGCATAAGAACCATCGGTATTACTTAAAAAAGCTTTATGGGTCTGGCTATAAATACTGGCGTTATTGTCCATATAAATATGCAGACTTACGGCCACATCGTATCGTTGAACAGCATTGCTGGATGAGGAACCGTAAGAAGAAATTCCTTTTACATCTTTGTCGCCATCGCGTTTCACCTTGGTATTTGAATTTTCGCTTGAAGAACTGGTCTGGTAGCCTTTATTTTGTGTAACTATGCCATCAACAATATACTCTACACCAAGTATATCACAAATTTCTTTCATGGTAAAACTTATCATTTTGTCTCTGGTTACCCCTGCCTTGGCTAACATAGCATTGGTTGTTCTTGAATCCAAAATGGTATAACCTGCCGAATGCTGTGAAAGGAATCCATAAGTGTCTTCCTGTGCCTTGAGGCCAATTGCATCTGCGCCAGGTTGATTGTCCATCAAATAAGTGAATGGGAGGACAGCTATTTTATTGTGATGATCAGCTGGGGAGGCAGACATGCTTACAGGATCTTTTTGGCGGTCCTGAGAAGGCTGACTCTGTTGGCTGATTATTTCAATTCTGCCACTGGAATGCACAATTTTAGCAATATCAGATTTTTTAACGACGTATTCCGCAGTTTCGCCATCATATATAAATGTAACATCGCTGTCGGTTACCTTGACAACTTTGCCTTTCATTTCTTCGCCGTTAAGTTTTTGAATAATATCTTGTTTTGCAGTATTTGTTTGTGCAAACAGATTAACAGAAATCAGACTTACAATAAGCCATAAGTAGAGCTTTTTCATAGGATTAAGATGAGTAAACAAATATAATAAATGTAACATATCTGTTTACTTCATTAACTTTTTTTTTAATATCAAATTTCAGGAGAGATTGAACCTCCTGAATATATAGTGAAGAAGTCCTTTTTATAAACCTCTCCTATTGGCAGTTCATTTATACCAAGGTAAATAGTATGGTGGTCAAAAGATTCAATATAATTCTTGTTCACCACATAGGATTTGCTTACGCGCAAAAAGGTATCCTGAGGAATTTTTTGATGGAAGGTTTTTAAGTTCATGGCTGTAATCAGCTTTTGGCCAGCCAGATGTATTACTACGTAATCCTTTAGTCCTTCTATAAATCTGATATCCTCGAATTTGATCCTGTGAAATCGTCTATCTGATTTGATTAACAAGAAATCTGCCGTATTACCTTCAAGTGTGTTCTTTTCAGGGTTGCCTGAAAGCAGGCTTTGATAAGTTTCGGCTTTTTTGATCGCTTTATCCAGCCTCCCTTTGTCTATGGGTTTGAGCAAGTAATCGATTGCGTCCAGTTCATAACTTTTTAAGGCATACTGCGGGTAGGCCGTTGTGAAGATAACCAATGTTGAGCCTGATAATTGAGTGGCAAAATCTAGCCCGGTAACCATGGGCATTTCGATGTCCAGAAAAATCAAATCGACTTTATTTGATTTCAGAAAATCAAGAGCGGTCCATGCATTTGAAAAACTGCCCAATATTTTAGCTGAGGATACTTCGTTGATCAACGCTTTCATCTCCGCTCTGGCCAAAGGTTCATCGTCTACAATGATACAGTTCATAAGGGCAATTTTAATAGAATTGAAAATTGATTTTCTGTGGAATCTATGGTTAAAAAATAGTTATTCTGGTAGAGCAGTTGCAGTCTTCGTTTAATGTTTGCCAACCCCAATCCACTATTCTTTTGATCGTTAGGTATAAACAGTGGATCTTTTGAGTTCATACAAAAGAAATGAAGTTCAGCATCAACAATTACAAATTTAATTGTGATGTGGGGCTCTCCACCACTCACATCCACACTATGTTTAACGGCATTTTCTACAAAAGTGGTAAACAAATTGGGTGGTACAAAGATCCCATCCAATATTCCGGGAGTATCGGGAATATTAATATCTACAGAAAGCTTGTCCCTCCTGAGCATCTCCAGGTTCAGGAAGTTCGACAAAAAGGTGATTTCTGATCGTAACGGCGTCTTTTCTTCATTATTATCATAAATCTGGTACCTTAAAAACTCAGAAAGTCTCATAATCACTAGATTAGCTTTCTCGGGATCTGTGCGTATCAATGCTTTTATGCCATTCAGCATATTAAAAAGGAAATGTGGATTAATCTGATTTCTTAGCTCATTGAGTTCCATCCTTAGGGTTATATTATTCAACTCGGCAATTCGCTCATTATCTTTTGTCCAGCGTTGAAATAATTTAATCATGGTGGTAATCAGGATAATCGACACTGTTATAAAAAAGCCCTCAAAAAAACCATGATCATCTTCTTTATAGCCATGTCCTAACTGCATTCCCGCTGAGTCTAGATACACTTGAAATAAACCAGATATGAAAGTAAGGCTGAGAAATACCAGGAGGGAAAAAAGAATTAGATACAACACGTACCTGCCCTTAAAAAAGTAAACGGGCACCAGTATATACATGTTGATGTAGCACATAGCAATTAATACTCCATAAACACTTAATAATCTAAAATAATTAAAAGGTCCGGAGTATTCTGCTTGCCAGTTAGAATAGGTAATAACAACCAAACTAACCACTAAAAGTACAGCGTGACGCAGGATCCTATACCGATCATCAACGATAACCTGCAAGAGATTTGTGTTCTTAAGCTCCAGATCTGCTTTCATTTAATTTTCTATTGCTGCAAAGATAAGGTTATGTCTTAGTTCACTTTGCGAAATTATACCAAATGACCTCTGTAATATACCAAATTCAGGTTTAAGGTTTGGTATGGCATTGAGGCGATCTGGTATATTATTTAGTGGATCTGGTATAATAACAAAAATGTGTCTTCGCATTATATATTCCTTTGCGTCCGGATTTACCCAATCTCTTTCGAAATTTTAACACAACATATGAACAGAATAAAAAGAACTGTGGCAACATTGAGTATACTCGCCTTAGCAATCAATAGCTTTTCTCAGACTACGGATAGTATCCCTAAAGGCAAGCAGGACAGTTTGAACTTCCCTAAAAGAGTGGCTACTTTTGCTGCCGACAAATTTGCAATAACCCGCCCGCTAAATATTGAGTTTACCCAAACTGCTCCCTTCAATTTCAAGTCAGAAAAAGACGGGAGTCTTTTACCCGTAAATAGTATAAACCGCTTTCAACAAGTTAAGGTGAGTGCTAATATTAGCCTCATTAAACGCAAGAGCTGGATTTTAGGTACAACCCTGGGATATAGATTAACTTCCGCAGAGGCAGAAATTGGAAATACAGGTACATCATACATCACCACTTCTAATGATCTTCACTATCTGTTTTCATCCCTGAATTTAACCTATTTTTCATCCTTATTCGGAAAACGGATGGTTTATAGCTCAAGTGTGATGTTGGATGGTAGCGACAAGCATTTGGAAAGAGTAAGGGGAATGCTTACGGCAACAATGGTATTGAAAGCAAATCCACGCACAAAAATGACCGTCGGAATTTTGGCCAGCATTGACCCTAGCGCACCGACTCCATTTGTCCCCACCTTCTCCTATGAACACAAATTCAACAACGGCATGATAGCAGACATTGTGCTTCCCCGAAGTTTGTATCTGAGAAAATTTGTTTTTAACCGTAACGGGAGAATTTCATTCGGCTCTGAACTGGACAGAACTGCATTTTACCTTTATAACCTGGATGGCACCGACCAAAAATATGAGTATGGCCAATTGGATGTCAATTCAGGACTGACCTACGAGCATGCGATTGGGAGACATTTTATGCTGACGGCAAAAAGTGGGATGAAATACACGCCCTCGGGGAGAGTATTTAAAAAAGAGGACTCATTTGCTGACCCCGTTTATAAAATCACTCCCGATCCCGTATTTTACTTTAATATAGGTATATCATTTAATCCATTTTCTATTCTTGGAAAGAAGAAATAACATATCAAAACAAATTATTATGGTAGCAATTTTCAAAACAAATGTTAAGCATCCTGCAGCTGCGATGAATGTTATTAGCCAGTTGTTGTGTGCATACCCGGCATTCAAAATTTCATTTGATCTGGAAGATGAGGACAAGATACTTAGGATCGAAGGAACTTTCTTTCATGTCGAAGATGTCGTTCATTCTCTTCTAAGTAATGGCTTTATCTGTATCCACCTTCCTTATGATCCGGATAGTTGCCCTGTTTTAGGGCATTACAATCATTAATGTTTCTATATTTGGATCGCAAATGGACTTTAGTATCCCATCCTTTTTTGTTAATTTGGATAAAAAAACCAAATGAAAAACCTGGGTGCACTATTCTGTATGTTGTTTGTATTTGTTTGCAGCCAAAACAGCAACGCAGAATCAGTTAAGACCGTTATAAGCACGGCAAACACTTTTATTAAATCATTAAATACCGATCAGCAAAGGGCAGTGGTAATTGGTTATACTAAGGAAAATGCCACAAAATGGACCAATCTTCCATGTGGATTGCAATGCAGGGTTGGGGTTTTATTAGGCTCATTGACAGATATACAGCTTCAAAATGCTAAAGCAGTTGTTAAAGCAGCCATGGGAACACTACCTTCTAAGGGATATGACCAGGCTATGCAGATTTTAGCAGCCGATGGTTTTCTGGGTACAGGCCGTAAGGGATACTCACAGGGAAATTATATTATTGCATTTCTGGGTAAGCCAGAGATTACAGGCAAATGGCAACTTCAGTTAGGCGGTCACCATTTGGCGGTTAACTTAACGTTTGATAATGGTAAGGTTGTTAGCGCTTCGCCTCTCTTTATTGGCTTAGAGCCCAAAACCTGGACTACCAACGGAGTTACTTATGCCCCCCTTAAAGCCAATCACGATTTATTGACAAGTATGCTTGCTTCATTGAGTGATGAGCAATTAGAAAGTGCCAAATTAGCTAGCGGTTTTGACGATGTATCTGTAGGTCCGGGTGCTGATGGTAAATTCCCTGCCACAAAGGCCGGGCTAAAAGCAGGCTCGCTAAACAAACACCAAAAGACCTTGATAATTGAGGCCATGAAAGCTTGGGTTCAAATTGCTGATGATGCTACTGCCAAAAAACTATTGGCTTCTTATGCTGCAGAAATAGACAATACGTATATAGGATATTTTGGTGGTCCTTCACTTGCTAACAAAGGTGATTACATTCGCATTGATGGCCCATCTGTATGGATAGAGTTTATATGCCAGCCAGGTGCAGTATTTCCGGCTGAGGTGCATTACCATACTGTTTATAGAGATCACATCCGAGATTACGGGGGGAGTTTTAGTTTTTTTAATTAACTTCATCGCGCTTTGTTGCTAACTAGCAATGGGCATTAATCTTTATTAGCAATCTTAAGAATGGCCTTACCTAATATCTTCACAAAATCAGTTTCTGACGAGATAATTGCAAGAATAAACAAACTAACACCTGAAAGTCAACCTGAATGGGGCAAAATGGATGTTGCACGGATGCTTGCACATTGCAATGTTACCTACGAATTGGTGTTTGATAATATCCATAAGAATCCAAATGGCTTCTTAAAGTTTATTTTGAAGATGATGATCAAAAATAAGGTGGTGAATGAAAAACCTTATGGCAAGAACGGAGCTACAGCACCACAATTTTTGATTACTGATCCTAAGGTGTTTGAAACTGAAAAAGCACGCTTGATAAGCTATATTGAAAAAACTCAGCAATTGGGCGAAGATCATTTCGATAATAAAGAGTCACATTCTTTTGGTGTGCTTACAAAAACAGAGTGGAATAATATGTTTTACAAACACCTGAATCACCATTTGAATCAGTTTGGGGTTTAGTTAACACGACAGCCGCCTCTACTTATAGCGCCAAAGTTAATTCGTAATCACTTATTGCAAAGAACAGATTTTGTATCTGATGAACATACTCTACCCTTTTCAAAGTGTGCTCGTTATACTGTACAATCCAGATTTCATGATTATTCTCGTCAACTGAATTCAACAAATTGAACTCATTACTTTGACCCTGGCTATCTTCTACATAAGTGATGAATGAGCTTAGTTTAACCTGTAACCCCAGTGATGATGCCCAATATTCGTTTATTGCAACCCCCTGATATGAACCATGAAATGATTCCCAAAATTTTAGGGTTTTAAAATGATCCTCAGTTACAACAAACCAGCTTCCATCTTTAAGGCCAACAATGTTTCCAATTCTTAATTCATGTGCATCCATACGATTTATTTAAATAGCTATTACTAAATATACCAACTGGTGGGTTAACTTTTTAATTTTGTTTTTAAAAAGATTAATGGGTTGTAAAAACGTTGATCGAGCTGTTTTTGGTTCATAGTTAACCAGCTGGCACAGCCATAATCGTCAAAATTTTTACGAATCTCCAGGTGAAGGTGATGGTAATCTCCTCCGTACTTTTTCGACTCCTGCTTTGTAAATAGACGAGCGAGCTTTGTTTGTTCGGTTACCTGTTGGCCCTGACTCACATACACCTCTTTTAAGTGCTTGTAAGAAGTAAACATCACTTTACCATCGGCAAGTTTGTGTTTTACTACTACCGTGCGCTGGTTTTCTGCTAAATGTACTGAGCATACAACACCTTTTGCGATTGGATAAACACCTATCAAACTCGTTTTAGGTTTTAAAGGATTAATGTCTATTGCGGTATGTATGTGTCCTTTATAGAAGCTATCCCGATGATCTCCAAATATGCTGATTACTTTGATTTGTTTTATGTCTTTTCTGTTGGATACATCGAACGGCAATACCCAATTACTTGCTATAACTGCTGGAACAGCATCTACATAATAGGGTTTCCATCTGTCTTTATCAGTATCGATTGTTGGTTTTTGGAAGTTCAACAATAAAAGTACTGTAGTTAAGAGCGCTGTTTTTATCATTCTACTTTTTTAAGCTTTAAGACTTCTTTTTTAGATAACACTACCGGTTTAAAGGTTACTGTTTCTAATGGAAGATCATTTATATCTGTTTTTACACCATTTATTGCATCAGCCACCTCCATTCCTTCAACTATTTCACCAAAAACGGTATAATCATTATCTAAATGAGGAGTTCCCCCTATTGTTTTGTAAGTGGTTCTCTGTGATGGTGAGAGCTTAATACCTTTCTTTTTTTCCAGCACATCGAGTTGTTCGTCTGTTTGCAGTTTACCTACGACCAGATATATTTGGGTAAGGTATGAGCTCTTTTCGGGATTGTCATTTCTACCTGCTCCAAGGGCACCTTTTTTATGAAATAATTTTGGTGTTATCTCTGCCGTTAAGCGTTGTATCGGTACTTCCGGATGTAGTTTTTCTCTTTCAAGAATAGTTTCGTCGAGCTCCCCTCCCTGGCTTACAAAGGATTTAATGACGCGATTAAATTGCGCGTTATTATAGAGGCCTTTTTTTATGGCTTGTAGAAACATATCTCTATGCTTAGGCGTTTGGTCATACAAGACCAGCGTAATATTTCCTTTGTTGGTGATTAACCTTACATAGGCGGATTGGGCGTTAGTAATCAACGCGAATAATAAAAGTAGCAAAGTTAGGACAGAAGTTCTCATCTGATTTTTCCAGTTTTAAGAATATCTAACGAATATAAAAGAATATTTGATTGATCCTGTCGATATATTCTTGCTCTCAGTCGATAAATTAACAGATCCGGCAGATTGGCTGTATGTTTTGATATTCTGCGGCATAAGCATTGCACTATGGCTATCAAATAAAACACATAAAATGAAAAGAATACTTTTAGCTGTAGTTTTCGGAGTAGCTTCGTTAAGCAGCATAAACACTCAGGCGCAGGTAAGCGTAAATATAAACATAGGTTCTCAGCCACAATGGGGCCCGGCCGGTTATGATCATGTTGATTATTATTATCTTCCTGATATAGACACTTATTACAACGTTCCTAATAAACAATACATTTACCTTAATAATGGGAATTGGGTGTTTAATAACAGCTTGCCCTCAAGATATAGAAACTACGATTTATACAATAGTTACAAGGTTGTAATTAACTCACCCAAACCCTATTTATCACATAAAGTGCATGTTAAAGAATATAGCAAGTATAAAGGTTACAAAGGAAAACAAAGAGTAATCAGAGATAGCAGGAGCATTAGACAGTCCAAACCTGCCGGTAACAAAAACAAATACCGTGAGGCAAAGGGCAATAGCAAATCCCGTGAAGGTAAAGGCAATGGGAAACATGGCAACGGCAGTGGTAATAATGGGAAACACTAAATAAGATTAATCAATAAAAAAGGCAGTCCACGTGCTGCCTTTTTTTATTGTCCTACCCCTTTAAAGCTTTAGCGATCTGTGCTATTAAACCTGCTTCGACAAAGGGTTTGCTAACTACACCGGAGAACCCTTTGTTCAGGATTTTATTCATTTCAAATTCTTCCGGGTTTGCGCTGATAACAATTACAGGTAGCTTGCTCAATGGATCAGGTAACTTCTTTATCGCCTGAAGAAGCTCATATCCATTCATTTCCGGCATCTGAATATCAGTTAAAACTACTGTTATGTTTTCTTTTGCAAGAACATCCAGTGCTTGTTTCCCATTAGCCGCACTATAAAATTTAACGTTCCATTTTTGCGTCATCATTTTCAGGAATTTCAGATTTAATTCGTTGTCATCAACGGCAAGAATACTTATTCCATTAAACAGTGCGAGCGGATCCTCTGTAGTTTGATTTACTACTGCCTGATCATTGCTACTGTTTTCAAGATATGGAATGTAGAAACTAAAGGTACTCCCGGTGCCTTCGGTGCTCTTTACGCTTATTTTACCACCCTGAAGCTCTACAAACTGCTTACAGATATACAGCCCCAAGCCTGTACCGGTTTTGCCTTTTGAGGAATTTGTTTGGTAATATTTAGAGAACAGGTTAGTTTGCTGATCGGCACTTATTCCCATTCCAGTATCCGTTATCCCTACCTCTAGTCTGGGTTTATCGTTTACTTTTGTTAATACCGCATTTACGGAGACCTCACCTTCTTTGGTGTATTTTATCGCATTGCTTAACAGGTTAATCATAATTTGTTTTAGCCTAAAACTATCTCCGAGTAAAACAGCCTCTTTATCACCTTTAAATTCGTAGTTCAGTTTCAGCATTTTCTTGGTGGCACTGAATTCCATGTTTTCTATTAACCCTCTGAGTATAAAATCAGGATTGAACGGATCGGTGTTGAACTTAAATTCACTGTTCTCCATTTTAGCCGCATCCAGGGTGTCGTTCAAAGTACCCAATAGCATATCCGATGACAATCGGATAGAATCTAACATATCGGATTGACGTTTTGACAACTCTGTTTGACTGAAAATATATAAGAACCCCTTAATAGCAGTTAACGGATTCCTTATTTCATGACTCATGTGCAGTAAAAGGTCCATTTTTTGCTGTGCAATGGTTACTGCCCTTTCATTTTCCTTACGCAATTGTTTTTCAGAACCGTTAAGCTTTACTATAAATATAATTAACAGCATGGCAAAAACCAGCACAAGAAAAAGGGCTGCCAAATACAGCCTGTTTAATAAATCTGTTGATTCCTGATAACTTTTAAAAGCCATTGTTTTAAATTCATCGGCCATATTGTAGTTGAGTGTCTTCACCTCATTAATGATGTTTTCCAGTTCAGTACTAATGTGATCATTCAGGCTTATCAGTTCGCGCTGCATGGTAAGCATCTTTACGTTTCTTTCTTGCAGTTTCTGCAATTTATCCAGGTATACGGCCCTATCGCTACTAAGCCCTTTCCGGGTGGCAAGAGCCGAGTTCTCGGTCTGCTCGCGATGGTTAATTTCAACCACAGCTGTGGGAGAACCGTCATTTTTGTTAGAAATGGCATCCTTTAATCTCGAAAAGAGCCCCTTTTTTTGAACAATTACTTCTTTACGAACGGTATCTGTTTTGCTTTTTACTTTGCTGCTTGATTTGATGCTGGTAACCAGCTTTTCTTCTCCCTTACTTCCTTCAGCTTCAAAAGTGGCATATACAGTGAGCAGGGAATCAAAATTATGTTTAACAGCATACAACTTGTCTGAAAGTTGCAGCTTTTTACGATACCAGTCTTTCACTTTTATGCTTTGATCAGGTGTTATCTGAAGCGTATCTGTGGTTCTTTTTAATAAGGTATCAATCTGGTTAAAGGCTTTAGACAGCTTGGATTTATAGTCCGCACTTTTTTTGCTTTTAACATTAAGTAAGGACTCTTGAAAATCGTCTTCTGCCTGGTGGAGCAGCAGCAGTATTTGCTGGGGCTTGGAGCCATCAACGTCTACATTGTTGGCCTGCTTAACTATGTTTTCTAATTTATGTGATATAGAGTTACGTACAAAAAGTGCAGCGATCGCCAAAACAATTACAATAGCCAGAAAAGCAAGAAGAATTTTCCTGGACTGAGTCTGTGTGTAGGTTACTTTCATTAAATATGTTAAACAAGTAGGATAAATTGCAACAAAAAATTTGTCACGCTGTGCATATAGGCAAATAGCATACCAATGCATTTTCTGACCATTTATAACTACTTTGACGCACTGCCCTATTGTTTATTACCCGCTACAAGAAAATTTTTGCTCAACTTGTAGATAAAAACAGCTTTAATCTAATGTACTTTGCTCTGCCTGGTGCCCCAGGTAGGCAAGATGATTAGCTATTTCCTCGGCCTTAATCAGGTCAGTTTGTTTGTTCATTTGTTCTTGTTTGACCGTACCAGCTTTATTTTGGATAAATAAAATACCTACAACTATGCCAACTACAAGTCCAGTTATAAATCCAAAGGAGGCTTTTGTGTGTTCAACTTTTTTGAATTTCATAATATAAGGTTTTTATTTAGAACATTCTGATAATGAAAGTGTTTTAAGAAATTTTATTACCTTGTAAGTACCAAATAGATAAATAATGAAAATAGCGCTCCCAATTTCTTTATTACTCAGTATTTCTTCAATTACTTTTGCTCAGACGACTACTTCAGGAACCATAACTATGAATGGTTCTGAATAAATAAGATGATAGATCAAAGTAAGGATGTATATGATGAGCAGGGAAACAGAGTTGACTCGCTGAAAGTGGTTAACATGCTTGTGGGAAAGGAATATAGAATTGTGCTGAAGAAGAAGGAATCGGACAGCCAGTTTAGAAAAATCATTGAAAAAAGAGACCTTAAAAAGGAAGCTGAAACATATGAACTTATAAAAATATCCTTACGTCCAGCAAGCCCCAGGTTGAAGGTTGGGTCTGTATTGAATCTGGATCCCCTGGCTAAGAAAACGAATATTGACGCCTTGAAAAAAAATCAATACTAATGATTTTCTGGCACCCAAACTGCTTTGAAACAGGAGATTACAACAAAGTAAATGAGGTTATTAGATCAGTAAAAAATCCAGAAAATCTGGATTTTTTACTGATCACGTATGAAACGGTAGATAAGGTTGCTGAAGGGTTAAAACAGACCCCTATCTTTTATACTCAACTACTTATAGATGCCTCTTCTATTACCAAAGCATATCAGACTAACAATCTGCCATTACTGATAGTGGCGGATCAGAACCATAACATTAATTTTGCTTCTATGGGATGTTCAGATGATGTTGTGCGCGGTCTGAAGCAAGCCATTTTAGAAGTCGACAAGTAGTTAATTAATCGATATGTATCTGCGTATAACAGATTTCTGACCGTCCATTCTTTTCTCTTTCCCAGGCTACCAATGCCCCGTTACTTATTCGGGTAATTACTGCGTGATGATCTCCTTGCTGCCCGTCCGTAATTGAAGTAATTCTACCCTCTTTTCCTGGGATTAAAGTTCTCAATACTATTTTAGAATTTGCAGCAGGTCCGTGGTTCATGGTCATTCCTCCATGAGAATGGTTCATTTTCATTGGTTTTTCTTCCGGCTCGTCTTTTAATTCTTCACAAACCATAACCAGTTGATCATTTGCAAGTGAAATTAACTGGGGGTGCCTGCCCTGAGCTGTGATTAGCCTACGTTTATCAAAATCAAGTGCCTTATTTGATGATGCGTTATAGATTCCCGATCCGCCCCCTGCGGTAAACCAAACTGCATTTACACCCTCTTTTGTAACTGCAAGTGAGGGGCCCGAATGCGGACAACCATCTATCTCCCAGTTGTCGTTACTAATGGCTTTTACAGCACTAAAAGTTTTTCCATTGTCGGTAGATAGTTTATAGCCCATATCCCGAACCTGTTTGTCTGAAAGACCTGTTGGGAATGTAATATTTCTGTAAGCCAAATGAATATTCCCTGCTTTATCAGTGAGAATATCTGTCCTGCAGCACTCACAGGTACCTTTTTCGAGGCAAGTATCTGTACCAAAGCCATTGCCTTTGGTTGTTCTGTTAAAGAATAAAGCCGAACCTTTAATACTTTTGCCAAAACGTCCATCAAGCCAAACAGCGGCAAGCTCTCCGTTTTTTAAGGTTGTAATGTCAAAAAAGCTGCGACCATAATTGTGCGTTGTATCTGAGTGCAAAAACTGCGATGCAGACCAGGTTTTACCATTGTTACTTGAGGAACTGTAATAAATCGCACCTGCGTAAGGATTTTTTTCATTAGGAAACCGTTTTGAATACACTGCTATCACGGTGCCATCAGCCTTAAAACCTACTTTACCCATACTCTCGGCAGATGTACTGATCCCGCTGGAAGCGGGAACAGTAACTGGGTTGCCAAATGTATTGGTTTGTTCGTTATAACTTGCATATTTTAAGCGATAAAGAGAATCTTCACCATCTTGCTCTGACCAGCAAAGAACCGGATTACCTTTGTTATCTTGAGTTAGGTAAGCCCCTACTGCTACCCCCTGGGTACTTAAAGTTCCAATTGTAGCTTTGTCGTGCTTTTGCTTACATGCAGTAAGAAAAATGAGTCCTGTCAACAATACTGTTATTATTCTTTTCATTTTAGTAATTGTTAGAATATGTATTTAACATTTAATCCACCATAGCCATTTCGTTTTGGCGAGGGATTAAAATATGCTGGCTGTCCTCCGTTAAAACTAGCTGCATTTAATGAAACAATTGAGCTGTAGTTTTTATCGAGAATATTATCCAGACCTGCATAAACGTTTAGTTCAAGATGCTTCACTACTTGTTTCTTGTAACCTAATTTGGCATTTACAACATTGTAAGATGGATTGTAGCTTGTATTCGCATCGTTAAGAGGTAGTTTATCACTATAAAAATAGCTTCCATAGAAATACAATCCGCTTTTGGTTTCAAGATCTATTCCTGCATTTACCATCCAAGGCGCAATACCGGTTAATTCATTTCCATCATAAGTGGCTGTGACCTCATTTTGGGCATTTAAAGTCTTATAGTCTTTAAATTTAAAATCTGAATAGGTTATCGCTGCAAAAGGGCGTAAGCTAAGAATCTGGCTATCGTCTTCTGGTTTAAATAACTGATAGGATAACGACAGTTCTACACCATTATGGCTGGTTTTACCTGAATTATTATAGATAGTGATGCCTTGCTGAATAGATTGGGCAATAAGCTCACCCTTCATGTCCATTTTAAATAAGGCAAGATCGTATTCCAGACGAGATTTTAAGAGGTTACCCTTTGCATTAAACTCATAATTCAGCCCCTTTTCTGCCTGTAGATTCGGATTGATAGAGCCATCTACGTTCTTTATTTCGGAACTCGAAGGCGGAGAAAACCCTGAGCTTACACTTGCATGTAAACTAATCGCATCACTGAAAGTGTGGCTAAGGGCTATGCGTGGTGTTGCTTGTGGATCAAACTTTTTAACTCCGCTCTGGTTGGGTTTCAAGTAATCCCGAACATCATAATTCAGACTGTTGTAGCTAATACCTAAAGTTAAGGTAGTCTTTGCAGTCAGCTCTGTTTCAGACTGATAAAATAAGGAATACTGAGTGTTTCGATAATCAATATTAGCGTTTATTGTTCCTTCTTTACCCTGGTTGTTAACATACTGCGTTCCCTTGGTTAGACCACTGTTAAATTCAGCACCAACAGTAAATTTAGTAGGTAAAACACTAAAGCCGGGATCGTAGGCAAAGCGGGTTCTGCCACCGTAACTTTGGTATGTATTACGGATATACGCATAAGGAAGTGGGTGATTCAAATCGTAGAAATATGTAAAAACACTTGTGGTGTTAGAGAACTGATCGTTAAAGCGATATTGCTGTCCCAGGCCTACCCTTGTCCAGTTCTGATATCTGCCTGCCGCTTTATCTAGATTTGTAGCGTTTGCTTGCTTTGGATTTGCAGCCACCTGATCCTGAGTTAACGACCCCGGAATTTGCGAATACTGTGTAGTTCTGTTCAGCATTAAAGTAACAATGCGCTTATCACTTGGAAAAAGCTGGAAATTACCAGTTAAAAACCTACGCATATCTTTGCTATGCTCACGATAACCATCGTATTCCTGCCAGCCATATGAAGCATAGCTATTCACTTTATCTCCTCCGCTTCTGTAGGTGGTAGCTAAACGGTGTAAGCCATAAGAACCAACAAGTGCAGAAGCTTCTATGCTTTGTTCCTGGTATGGCGATCGCTGTAATTGAAAGTTAATAACCCCAGCTGTTCCCGCACCATATATACTTGAAGCAGGGCCTTTTATCACCTCCGCTCTACCAATGCTGTTTACATCAAGTGCTTCAATTCTGGTGGTGCCATCGGCTTCTGTAACAGGGATTTCGTTTACATAAACCTTTACGTTACGAATGCCGTAAGATGCACGCACGCCATTACCTCTTATTGAAATTCGGGCTTCCGAGAGCGTGCTTTGATCCATTCGGACCCCAGGAATTGAATTTAAAGCAGGTTGCAATGAAACTGCACTTCCACGGTTGATATCTCTTGATGTGATCAACGATAATCCTCCTGCCGTTTCCTTGTTGGTCTTGTTTTCACTGTAGCCTGCAACCCTAACCTCATTGAGGCTTACTCCATCTGCTTCTAGCTGAACATTCAGGTCGTTTTGATAGGCGTTGATTTTAATGGTCTGTGATTTGTAACCAGGTAAGGTCGCTTTTAGTTGTCCATCTAGCTGAGAGCCATCGATTTCAAAGTATCCTTTTACATCAGACTTACCTACTTGTTGAGCAGTATTTGTTGTTAAAATAACACCAGCTAATGGCTGACGTGTTTGAGAGTCGTAGATACGACCTTTAATAAGCCGTGTTTGAGCTTGCGTATGACAAAATATCATAGCCAGCCCCATAGATATATATAAGTATCTGAATAGGTGCATTGTAAAAAATTAAAGTATAATTGTTATTCCATGAAAATATCAGAATGTAACATTCTGCGGTACGCATTGACTATGCCTGAGGTGGATGGAATATAGCAGCTGAATGCCTTGGAAGTGCAAAAGGCAGTTCAAAAGGGTTAATTACTTTAATCAGTTGGGGTAAAAAATTGAAATTTGTTTTATGTATGATAAGTGCTTCCTGAAAATAACCTTTTTGTGCAGCCCGACTTTGGTTCTTTTCTTTCTCTTCGGCCTGCTTAAGCTTTTTCATCAGGTAACACTTCCCATTGCAATGCATCATTGGTTTGTCTCTGTTCTCACAAAGTTCCGAAGCGATGTAATTCTTGTTCAGCTCAAATCCGGCATAGATGAAGAATCTGCTGAAATTAGCAGTCAACATCATGAAGATTAAAGAAAAAGCGATTAGGCCTCTGAACATAATTGCTGCAAAGGTAATGCTTATACGATATTAAACAACATATTTATTTCTTTGTACCGAAAGATAATGCTATAGATTTTATTTCTAAAGTCGTTTGATCTGAATGGATCTAAAATGTAACATTTCTTTTCTCAGTTCTTCTAATAGGTTAGTCTGGCGCTACAAAATGTAAAAAATCATCAATCACAATTTAAGTATCCTGAATGCTACAATTTACCAACTTCCGAAAATCATATGGTTATCATCCGATTTTACAAATAGAAAGCCTAAGGATTGAGCCTGGCATCTATTGGATAAAAGGTGTTAATGGTTCCGGAAAAAGCACTTTATTAAAGTCCATTGGCGGATTTCTCTTCTTTGAGGGTGAAATATTATTGAACAATGTGAGCGTTAAAAAGGATAGCGTTCCTTATCGAAAAATGGTAAATTTTGCTGATGCAGAACCTATTTATCCTGAATTTTTAACCGGATGGGAAATGATTGCCTTATTTGCAAAAGCAAAACAGGCAACCCCTGGTCAGGAATTGTATTTCATAAAAAGCATGAAAATGGAAAGCTATCTGAGCAATGCAGTGGGCTCTTATTCTAGTGGAATGCTTAAAAAGCTCTCCTTAGTGCTTGCTTTTTTAGGTAGGCCTAAAGTAATTCTGCTTGATGAGCCCTTGATTACTATTGATACGGAATCATTGGACATATTATGCCGGTGGATACTGAAAAAGCATGAAGAAGAAAACACTACTTTTCTTTTGTCGTCTCATCAGCCATTAAGTGAAGTGTTATTAACGAAAGCCCGGGCACTGCTGGTAGATAAACAAACACTTACAATGGAGAAATGAGACAATCGCCATTAACTAATGTATTGATGAAAATCTTCTCATCTGGTTTTTACCGGATGCATTCTGGAATGTTGATTTTCCTTTTTGGTACAATACTCTGTTATTGTTTTTTTATAAATACGCTGGGGAGTGTTCCTATATGGGCTTTTACGGTTTGGAATTTGATGATTACGCTGTCGTTGGTAAGTAGCCCGGTAATAATGGGGTTTTTCTGTTTGGCTGCTTTTATTTATGCAGTTAAAAGCTGGCAATATGTTACCACACAATTGATGGCAAAAAATAACGAATTCCTATATCACAGCATTTCCTCATTTGGCAAATGGCAACAATTTAAGAGTTGGTTTTATGTGCAGTTTAACATATTTTTTCCCCTGATAATCTACGTCTTATTTGCCATCATAATTGGCTTTAATTTTGGACATTACCTGATTCCTGTTGCTATTTTACTTTATATTTTAGCGCTAATAATTGTTAGTGCATGGATATATGTGATACGCTCAAATAGATTGATAGATATCGATAGGCAAACTGTCCTGATCAGGTTACTGAGGAACTGGAATAAGCCCTTTTTTCTTTTGTATACATTCTTTGTTTTTGACAAACTTAAAATCACCTATCTAATTACAAAATCGATCTCCTGGGCACTTATTGTTGGAGTATTTGCTGTTTTCTCAGATATTAAGGATAGATCTGCCGTTCCCAACTTAGTTGTATTAATGATCGTAACTGCGCATACTTTACTTATCTACAGTGAATTTCGTTTTAACGAGAAGTATCTTTATTTCTCGCGGAATTTCCCTTACAGCATATCAAAGCAGTTTTTAGGATCTTTTTTAAACCATGCAATATTAATGCTCCCCGAGCTACTTTGGTTTATAGGTAATTTCGGAATACATTCAATTAATCTTCTTCTACAGGCTTTTAGCATCCTTATCTTATTTAGAAGCTTACTTTATTGGATTGGTTTAAACATAAAAAATTATCTGATTTGGATTTTCGTACTGTTTAACATCGTGTTTCTTATAATCCTATACAGAATAACCTGGTTGCTACCTCCAGTCTTTGTTTCCATGGCATACTTTGTTTTTCAGAAAAACTATCTTAATAAAAATCTAATTGATTAAATATTTATCTTGAGGCAAGATTTAACTCTTTAATTTAACATCTGTTAACAAATACAAGCAATGAATAAAATAGCTATCATCCTAATATTATTGACATCTGTTTTATGTGGATTCGTATTGGTCAAATCGCCAGCAAACATTCTGAAAAAGGGATTAATTGTTGATCTGGATGCTGACAAGGGAGTGGTTGCAAATAAAGACAACAGAGTTGAGAAATGGATTAACCAGGCTTCGGTGCCCGCGGTTAAGGAATTTGTGAAAAGAGATGAAGGTCGAAAAGTTACGGGTTCCGGGATGCCATCTTTAAGAAATAAGCTTTCTGAGCTAAACGGCCACAATGCAATTATTTTTAATAAACAGGAACTTGTTGCGCATAACGAGGATGCGTTTGACCATTTACTTACAGGGAGTGGATACACTTGGTTTTGCATTTTAAAGGCTGGAAAACAATCTGGAGAGCTAAAAGATGTAAATTCCTTTTTTGGCAATTTAAAGAATGGTGGAAATTATGAAGGTATCTGGGCAGGACTTAATGACAACAATAGCATTTGGATGGGCAGCAGAAATGGAATAACCTTTGGCCGCTGGGATAACAACAACCCTAAAGTTACAGCCAACGCTGTGCTTGAATTTGACAAGTATTATCTTTTAATGGGCCGAATGGGTAAAGGAACTGATACTGTTACGCTTTCATTGTACTTAAACAATGGTGCTTTGCCTGTTGTTAGCCACCCCTTCCCCGTTAACAAACTAGCAAACCCTTCAAAGCTTTCTATTGGCCAGGAGCGCGATGCTATTGAGCATCCCGGCACAGAATCCTTTATTGGCGAAATCTCAAGATTCCTGCTTTATGATCGTCCCTTAAGTAATCAGGAGTTAAACAGAATGGCAAAAGGACTCAAAAAAATGTACGGTATTATTGATTCGCCAAATTAAACATTACGCAAACGTTTTCGCTGAAAAGCGAAGCATTTTCGTTGGCCGAAGTTTGAACTACATGAATTTAAACACTAAATTCGGAAACTAGTGAAATCATTATGACTACAAGAAGAAGCTTTTTGCACAAAGGAATATTAGGGGTAGCTGCAACTACCCTGGCCAGTATACCATCTGTTTATGCCGAGCCATTTAAACTGAAATCTGATAAAGGAAAGCCTGATCCATTTAAACTGGGTATTGCCGGTTATAGCTTTATTAATTTCAATCTGGATGAATCACTTAAAATGATGAAAAAGGTTGATGTGCATTACCTGTGTATTAAAGACTTTCATCTGCCTTATAAAAGTACTGCAGAAGAAATTGCTGCATTTCACGCTAAGCTTAAAGAGAACGGCGTAACAGGCTATGCAGTAGGGCCTATATACACTAAAACGAAGCAGGAAATTGACGATGCATTTGATTACGCCAAAAGAGTCGGCGTTGATTTGGTCGTAGGCATCCCCTTACATGCCGACCTGGGATACGTTGCCCAAAAAACAAAAGAATATAACATTCGATACGCCATCCATAACCATGGCCCAGAAGATAAATTATACCCAAGCGCTGAAAGTATATACAACCTCATCAAAAACCTTGATGAGCGCGTAGGAATATGCTTTGATATGGGGCACAACAAAAGAGACGGGCGCGATTCGGTGGCTGATTTCCAGAAGTTTTTTAAACGCATTTTTGATATGCATTTAAAAAACGTAACTGCCGCTACAAAAGATGGCAGCACCTGTGAGCTTGGTCGTGGTGTAATTGACATTCCTGCATATGTGAAAATGCTGAGAAAGATAAACTACACTGGTTCTTGCAGTTTAGAGTACGAAAAAGATATGAAAGATCCATTAGCAGGAATAGCGGAATCGGTTGGATATTTCAGGGGTGTCTGTGACGGCACTCGCTAATATTACTTTTTAGGTAAAGCGTGGTTATCAATTGCCCATTTATGCCATCTTTCACTTAAATCCTTTACTTTTTCGGGGAACTTAGCAGCCAGATCGTTTAGCTCTGTTTCATCATCCTGTATCTTATAAAGGTGCCATGTAGTGTCATTGGATAAGGAAACCAGTTTCCACTGCTTGGAACGTGCGTATCGTGCTTTAAAATGCTCATTGAATAGAAATTCATGTCCACCATTTTCTTGGCCTTTAAATGAAGAAGTTAAGGTTAAACCCTGAATCGGTTTAATTGATTTTCCTTTATACACAGACGGATATTTTGCCTTGGCAATCTCGATGAAGGTTGCCATAAAATCCATTACATGCCCTACGTGATTACTCATAGCACCTCTCTTTGCGGTTATTCCTTTAGGCCAAAAAGCAATCATTGGGGTACGGACACCACCTTCATATGATTGCTCTTTGGCATACTGATAAGGTGTATTGGCTACATTGGCCCATCTTTGCCCTATTGACGCAAAGGTTGTCTGTGGCCCGGGAAATATCTTTTTATTTACAGGGTAGATGATCTCCTTTCCGTCTCTTGTTTGACCCGGTCTATCGAACCCTTTACCGTATTTTGAACAATCTTCAGGGCTTGCCCCGTTATCACTTAAAAAGATTATAAGGGTATTATCCAATTCTCCCGACTTTTTCAATGCGTCTATTATGCTTCCGATGCCCTGATCCATTTCGTCTACCATTGCAGCATGTACCGCCATTGCTCTTGCTCCCCACTCCTTATCTGGATTATTTCCCCACGTAAGTTCATCGTTGATACGGGGAGACAGCTTTGTCGTTTCAGGGTCAATAATCCCCATTTTAACCATTCTGTTATACCTGGCTTCTCTTATTGCGTCCCACCCACCTTTATAAGTATCTTTATATTTTTCAATATCCTCAGGCTTTGCCTGTAAAGGCCAGTGAGGTGCGTTTTGTGCCACATATAGGAAAAATGGTTGGTCTCCCTTACTGAAATTTTTAATGTAGGTAGCGGCGCTATCATTAATAGCATCAGTGTGATAATAATTTTTAGGTACACTTTTAATTGGCGTTGTTCCACTAACCAAACTGAATGGATCAAAATAATCTACGCCCCCCCAAAGTGTGCCGAAATACTTTTCGAATCCCCGGTTTGTGGGGTACTGTTCAAGAGGTGAAAATAGCGGATGTTCAGTTTTATGATTAAGCCAGTCGAGCTGTGCTTCTGGTGTGTCTTGCTCAACGGTATTGGATACATGCCATTTTCCGGACATTGCAGTCCTGTAACCCGCATCTTTTAATACTTCGGCAAGAGTAACCACATCGGTACCCAGTGCACCGCGATAGCCATCCACATGCCTATCTGTAGTCATTTCACCTATGCCTGCATTATGATTATACACTCCAGTAAGTAATGCGGCTCTTGAAGGGCAGCAGCGGGATGTGTTATAGAATCGCTTATATCTGATTCCCTGGGACGCCAGATAATCGAGATTTGGGGTTTTTATTTCGCCTCCATATGAACCTATATCCGAATAACCGAGGTCATCGGCCATGATCAATACGATGTTTGGTCTGTTATCTTTTTTAGGCTTAACACCTATTTTTTTAGTAGCCGAGTAGGTAAATGCCGTGATGACTGCCGATGTTAAAAGGCCAAAAATGACGAATGATTTCTTTAAAAACATGGTTGATAAATTAGGTCGGTTGCAGCACTAATATATCAACGAATAAGTAAAATGTCATCTCTTTTATTTAAAATCATGTAAAGAATCTGATAGACAAAGTATTAAATACGGGTCACTTTTTATATTATAATTTTATTGATATAAAACTTGTAAATATATTGATTTACATCTATTTGTCATCGAATAAAAAAGCTAAACTTTAGCGTTGTTTATTTAACCAAATATAGTTTTGACCGAGGTTTATAAGGATAAATGAAATTACTAATAATAATAGTAAAAAAATCATAGGTATTAATTGGTTATCTTCGTTGTAGAAAATCATACAATAAGCTAATCTGAAAAAACCAACGACGACTACTTAGTTCCGGGTGGTGTTTGTAAAAATGAACATAGTTAATTTTAAAAAAGTATTCCATTTATTTACCCCTGCCTATAGTGGCAAAGGAACCCTCCTCTTATTGACACTCATTATTGGACTTTCCTGCAGTCAGGCAAATAAATCTGAAAATGTTAAGACCGCTGATGAATCTTGTTCAGACAATTTACCTAGCAGGTATGGCGTATCGGTACAAGGCAAACAAGACTCATTGTTATCATCAAATCCAAGCAGATCAGTTAAGGGTATGAAGTGGATTCCAGGGGGTACATTTTTAATGGGTGCCGTCGACAAGGAAGGGCGTGCCGATGAATATCCTTCACACCAGGTTAAACTTGATGGCTACTGGATGGACGAGAGAGAAGTTACCAACGCGCAGTTTGCTGCTTTTATTAAAGCGACGGGTTACAAAACCGTTGCTGAGCGAAAGCCAGATTGGGAAGAAATCAAAAAACAATTACCTGAAGGTACTCCAAAACCATCAGACGATTTATTAGTAGCGGCCTCTCTTACGTTTAATCCGCCCTCTAGCCCCGTTTCTTTACACGATGCATCACAATGGTGGGCATGGACACCCGGAGCCGACTGGAGGCATCCTGAGGGGCCTAAAAGTAATTTGAAAGGAAAAGACAATTATCCGGTTACCCAAGTTTGCTGGGAAGACGCAAATGCTTATGCTAAATGGGCTGGTAAACGACTACCGACTGAGGCTGAATGGGAATATGCCGCACGTGGTGGCCAGAAGAACGCAATATATCCTTGGGGAAATGAACAAATTGAGAGTCGAAAACCAAAAGCGAATACCTGGCAAGGAAGTTTTCCGGACACAAATACGGATTGGGATGGCTTTCATGGTTTAGCCCCTACCGGATCTTTCCCTGCTAATGGATACGGCTTATTCGATATGGCCGGAAATGTTTGGGAATGGGTGTCGGACTGGTATACCAATGATTATTATGATACTCAGAAAGGTAAAACAGTTACCAATCCTAAAGGTCCGGATAAAAGTTTTGACCCGGATGAGCCTACCGTTCCAAAAAAAGTAACTCGCGGAGGCTCATTTATGTGTAACAGTTCTTATTGTAAGGGATACAGAGTAGCAGCCAGAATGAAATCATCGCCTGATACAGGCTTGCAAAATACTGGTTTCAGATGTGTAAGGTCTGAACCTGCGTCAAAAAAATAAAAGATCAGCGGAGTTCAAAGATAACTCCGCTGATCTTATAACGTACTATCTCTTATACATTCCTATCTCAGTTATAGCTGTAAATAGTCCGTTTTTATAACCTGATTTAAATATCATCTTAAAGTGTCTAATGTTACGGGGTTCAAAAAACTCGAGGTATTGCTTTGTCCCTGAGTTTTCCATAGTAAACGCAGCTAAGGAATTCAATGTTACATTATCTGTACTGGCGGGCATTTGCTGTGTTATTTCATCACTACTCAGCTAAAATTTACAGCACTGTTTATTATTCCTATATATGGGACTCAGTTGTTTGTGAGCAAATTGTTCATGATATATTTATCACCATTTTGTCTGGTTGACACACTTCAGATACCATCCTTTAACGCCTGCCTAACCTCTGCGCACCGATACAGGGTATAGAGGTATATGGCCTCCGGTAAAGTATACCCGATTGATTATAAAGAAAGTATGGAGGAGGGGGTTTACAGCGACTGCACTTCCCAAAACGAGGGATATAACAGCCTAATCAACAAGCAGATGGAATTGGCGGCGGATTCTTATCTGGCTCATCTGGCCCAAAGGTGCAGACAGATCTTTTTGATGAACCGCGGACAGTTACTGGCCAATGAGGAGATCGCAAACGAATTATGGATTTCTAAACGTACCGTAGAAAATCAGATTCCTACGCACTTAGACATTTACGTTTTTCATTAAAAGACGTATCTGTCATCCTGACTATCCTTGAAGGATTAACACGTTGCACCACTAAATCTAAACATCTGTTTTAGCTCAAAAGTGATACATATCATAAATAGGTAGGATTTCTGTCACTTTTTCGTCTTGCTTAAATACTCAACTTTGAAGCATACTTTAAATATAGATGTTAAAAGAAAACGTAATTTCATCAGAGAAGCATTGTTTTCATTGCGGAGACGACATTATAGCCCAGCAATACATACAGAATAATAAGCGGTTTTGTTGTTCCGGATGTAAAACCATCTATGAGATCTTAACAGCGCATAACCTGTCAAACTACTATGTTTACAATAAGATTCCCGGAAAAACACAAAGTAAGGCTACCTCAAATTTTGACTACCTGGAGGTTCCACAGGTTGTCAGTAAACTGGTTGATTTTGAAGATGAAATCAGAACAATTGTAACGTTATATATACCTGCCATCCATTGCAGTTCGTGTATTTGGTTATTAGAACACCTTCATCTTTTGCAATCAGGAATATTGCAGTCAAGAGTTGATTTCCTTAAAAAACAGGTTTCTATAACATTTAAAAATGATGAAACTAATTTAAAACAGCTGGCACAATTGCTCTCTTCAATAGGTTATGAGCCTTTAATAAGCTTGCAGGATATTGTAAAAAAAGGACAATCAAGTAAAACAGAAAGAAGCCTCATTACCAAAATTGCTGTGGCAGGATTCTGTTTTGGTAATGTAATGCTTTTAAGTTTTCCTGACTATTTTGGTCTTGGCGATTTTGAACGCGAATTTAAGAATTTCTTTGGATGGCTTAATCTTGCATTTTCATTACCTGTTGTTTTGTACAGCGGAAGGGAGTATTTTATTTCTGCGTGGACAAATCTAAAGGCAAAGAGACTCAATCTTGATTTTCCATTAGCACTTGGCATCCTGGTTATGTTTCTGCGTTCTGCTTATGAAATCATCTCGCAAACCGGAGCTGGGTTTGTAGATACACTTTGCGGATTGGTTTTCTTTCTCTTAGTAGGAAAGTGGATGCAGGAAAGAACCTTTCATCATATTTCATTTGAGAGAGATTATCGGTCCTACTTTCCTGTTGCAGTAACCACCATAAACGAAGGAGTGGAAAGGCCAATACCCCTCAGTGATTTAAAAACGGGTGACAGAATTCTAATCAGAAGTCAGGAAATTTTGCCGGCAGACGCTATTCTACTCAACGGCGAGGCTGAAATAGACTTTAGTTTTGTAACAGGGGAATCCATTCCGGTAAAAAAAACACTGGGAGAAATTATTTATGCGGGTGGCCGACAACTATCAGGTTCTATTGAAATGGAGGTATTAAAGCCAGTGTCGCAAAGCTACCTTACGCAACTTTGGAATAATAGTGCTTTTATTGAATCGAAGAAGCGTATCAAAACATTTAGTGATACTGCCAGCAGGTATTTTAGTATCGTTCTATTAGTTATTGCATTAGGTGCAGGCATTTTCTGGATTTCCACAGATCCCTCTAAAGCATTGGCATCCTTTACCGCAGTTTTAATTATTGCTTGTCCATGTGCTCTGGCCCTGAGTTCACCGTTTACACTGGCAGCTGTATTATCAGTTTTTGATAAAAACAGATTTTATCTGAAGAATACCGCTGTGGTTGAAGAGCTGGCACGTATTAACACGTATGTATTTGACAAAACCGGCACTATAACTAATCCAAATGCGGCCGGACTTCAGTTTAACGGAACTATCATTGATGCTCAAATGCAATTAATCAGTGATCTGGCAAGAAATTCCGGACATCTGCTGAGTCGGGAGTTGACAAAATTTATTAATAAACCTGCAATCTATTCCGTGCAGGAATATACCGAGAAGATTGGAAGAGGTATCAGTGGTAAGGTTAATGGAAATGATGTAAAATTGGGAAGTTCTACCTTCCTTAACCTTCCACTGAAAAGCTCTTCTGAGGGCAGTGCCGTCCATGTAATGATTAACAATGTATATGTGGGTTTTTTCACTATCAGGCAGCAATGGAGAAATTGCTTTAAAGAATTGATGTTTAAGCTAAATACTCAGGCCGATTTACATCTGCTATCGGGAGATCATAACCACGAAAAAAAACAGCTCATCCCCTTCTTCCAGGACAGCAGCAAACTACATTTTGAACAATCTCCTCAAGACAAACTTGACTATATCCAACAACTTCAAAAAGAAGGAAAGAAAGTTTTAATGTTCGGCGATGGACTAAATGATTCAGGTGCCCTTAAACAAAGTGACTTGGGCGTTGCCATTACGGATAACATAAACAATTTTTCTCCTGGATGCGACGCCATCCTGGATGGATTATCATTTCATAAAATTCCTCAATTTATCCAGCAGGCAAAAGACGCGGTAAAAGTAATCAGAATGTCCTTTGTCATTTCTCTGATGTACAATACAGCCGGATTATATTTTGCCGTACAAGGCCTTTTATCACCATTGATGGCGGCGATACTAATGCCACTAAGTACCATTACAATAATCCTGTTCACCTCGCTTGCAGTAAGACTATTTGCACATAAAAACAAATTGCTATGAACATGATTTATTTACTCATTGGCTGTAGTATTTTACTAGCCCTGATGTTTCTTTTGGCTTTTTTCTGGATGATTAAATCTGGTCAGAATGATGATACGTTTACCCCGGCTGTAAGAATTCTTTTTGATGACGAGGTAGCCGAAAGGGAAATACAAATAAGTGACGAAGATCATGCCTAGCTAAAACTTACATCACATATAGCCGTACCTGGCAACAGTAATTTTACAACCGTTAACTATAATTTCAATATGACTGAAAAATTCTATTACGATAACAAGATCGTTAGGAACTTTGCCGTAGCCACCATTGTTTGGGGAATCATTGGCATGACAGTCGGGCTTCTGGCTGCTATGCAGCTTTTTAAGCCCGAGCTAAACATGGGTTCGCAGTATACAACTTTTGGGCGCATCAGGCCTTTGCATACCAATGCTGTAATTTTTGCATTTGTAGGCAATGCCATCTTTATGGGGGTTTACTATTCCCTACAGCGGTTGCTGAAAGCAAGAATGTTTAGCGACATGTTAAGTAAAATTCATTTTTGGGGCTGGCAGCTTATTATTGTTTCAGCGGTAATTACGCTTCCGCTGGGCTTTACCTCATCTCATGAATATGCTGAACTGGAATGGCCAATTGACATTGCCATAACCGTGATTTGGGTGGTCTTCGGGATAAATATGTTTGGTACAATTATCAAAAGAAGAGAACAGCACATGTATGTTGCGATATGGTTTTACATCGCAACCTTTGTTACGGTAGCTGTCTTACATATTGTCAATTCATTTCAATTACCCATATCATTGTTTAAAAGTTATTATTTGTATGCAGGTGTTCAGGATGCTTTAGTTCAATGGTGGTACGGTCACAATGCCGTAGCCTTCTTTCTAACTACCCCCTATTTGGGAATGATGTACTACTTTCTTCCAAAAATGGCTAACCGACCGGTATATTCTTATAAGTTAAGTATCCTGCACTTTTGGTCGCTGATATTCATCTACATCTGGGCAGGTCCTCACCATCTTCTATATACATCACTCCCATCATGGGCACAATCATTAGGTGTAGTGTTTTCTATTATGCTCATCGCGCCCAGTTGGGGAGGCATGATCAATGGCTTGTTAACCCTTCGTGGAGCTTGGGACAAAGTGAGAGAAGATGCCACATTGAAATTTATGGTTGTCGGCTTAACAGCATATGGTATGGCCACTTTTGAAGGCCCAATGCTTGCACTAAAACAAATTAATGCTATTGCCCACTACACGGACTGGATTGTTGCCCACGTACACGTAGGTGCATTGGGCTGGAATGGTTTTTTAACTTTCGGTATCCTGTACTGGTTAATACCCAGAATTTACAGAACACCCCTGTACTCAAAAAAGCTTGCTGCATTTCACTTTTGGATAGGAACACTGGGAATTATTTTCTATGCAGTGCCGCTTTACTTTGCAGGTTTTACCCAAGGCTTAATGTGGAAACAGTTTACTGAAGACGGGATGCTTAAATATCCCAATTTTCTTGAAACCTTATTGCAGATCATTCCAATGTATGTGTTAAGAGCCATAGGTGGCGCCATGTATTTGATTGGTGTCATAGTAATGACCTATAACATCATTAAAACCGCCAGAGCAGGAAAACTACTTGCCAACGAGCCTGCAGAAGCACAGCCGCTCTCAAAAACTTATGAGGCGGTAGGTTCAGACAAAAAAATTCATAGAATTCTCGAGCGAAAACCAATGGTATTTATGGTATTGTCTTTAATAGTGATCTTAATTGGGGGGATGATTGAGATGATGCCGACATTTACCATAAAATCAAACATCCCTACTATTAGTAGTGTAAAACCGTATTCACCGCTTGAATTGCAGGGAAGGGACCTTTATATACGAGAAGGATGTGTGAGCTGCCACTCCCAAATGATAAGGCCTTTCAGATCCGAAACAGAAAGGTATGGTGAGTATAGTAAAGCCGGTGAGTTCGTATATGACCACCCATTTCTTTGGGGTTCAAAACGTATCGGCCCTGATTTGGCAAGGGAAGGTGATAAATATTCCAATGCATGGCACTTTAATCACCTATTGGATCCTCAAACCATGTCACCAGGAAGTATTATGCCTCCGTATGAGTGGTTGATTAACCAAAAACTGGATACCACTACAACCATTGCCAAGATTAATGCTATGCGGACTCTTGGTGTTCCATATGAACCTGGTTTTGAACATAAGGCGAATAGTCATCTTAACAACCAGGCAAAAGAGATTGCTGCGGACCTTCGCAAAAGCAACGTACGTGTTCAAAGCGACAAAGAAATTATTGCAATTATAGCCTATCTGCAAAGATTAGGTACAGACATTAAAGCTAAGTAGAACTAAAATTCTTAAAGATGTTTAAACAATTTTTAAATCAGGTAGATGGTAGCCAGGTGTATTTAATAACATCACTTGGCATATTCCTGTTATTCTTCATTATGGTAGCTGCATTGCTTTTGATAATGAAAAAGGATAAGATTAAGTATATGAGTGAATTACCCTTAAAAGATGATGTACAATGACAGATATGTTTATCTGGGCCTTACTGATTACCGCAGTATTGCTCCTTGCAGTATCAGTGCTGCTTCTAAAGGTAATTAAAGTATATGTGCATGAAAGCCTGAACCCTACTCAGTTCGCAACACCTGAAGAGAAAAGGTTAAGACGTATTGCTGCTGAAAAGACCGAAATCGCGCGACCTAAGAAACCATCAATCTGGGTAAAATTAATGGGCTTAAGGCCAATCGCTGAGGAGAAAGATATCGTAATGGAACATCAATTTGATGGAATTGCAGAGCTGGACAACCCTACTCCTGCATGGTTTATGGTTCTATTCTATGGAACAATCATTTTCGCCATTATTTATTTACTAAGCTTCCACGTATTTGGTTTGGGAAACTTACAGGAAGAGGAATATGCAATAGAGTTAAGACAGGCTGAAGACGCTAAAATTGCTTTTCTTCAAAAACCAGGAAGCGCCGGGAATAAAATAAATGAGAACAATGTAGAGCAATCCAAAGATGCCGGGGTGCTTACCGCAGGAGCCGGACTTTTTAAAACTGCCTGTGCCCCATGCCATGGTGAGCATGCAGAAGGCTTGGTTGGACCAAACTTAACCGATGAGTTCTGGATTCATGGCGGTGGTGTTAAGAATATCTTTAAAACCATTAAATATGGAGTACCTGATAAAGGTATGATTGCATGGGAAAAAACACTTAAGCCTAAACAAATTGCCGACCTGGCCAGCTACATTATGTCTCTCAAAGGGAGCAACCCTGCCGGAGCCAAGGCTCCACAGGGTGTAAAACAACAATAAGATGTCACAAACACCAGCACATTTTAGAGATCAGGTATCCACGCTTACTGATGATGGCCTGAAACGAAAATGGATCTATCCGAAGATAATAAAAGGAAAACTGTACAAATACCGTTCTGTGGTTAGCTATTTTTTCCTTTTATTGCTGATTTGTGCTCCGTTTATAAAATTGAACGGTGAACAACTTGTGCTGTTAAACGTAATAGAAAGGAAGTTTGTTTTTCTTGGAATTGTATTCTGGCCTCAGGATTTTTACCTGTTTGCTTTTGCACTTCTGATTTTTATAGTATTCATTGTTTTGTTTACAGTAATATTCGGAAGGATCTTTTGTGGATGGGCCTGCCCGCAGACCATATTTCTGGAAATGGTATTCAGAAAAATAGAAAACTGGATAGAAGGAGATCACAATCAGCAGAGAAAACTCGATGCAGCACCATTAACCTTCAGTAAGTTCCTTAAAAAGACGTCAAAGCATTTTCTTTTTTTCTGTATCTCATTTCTGATCTCAAATGTTTTTCTTGCTTATCTGATCGGATCCGGCAAACTGATCAGCATTGTGACTGAACCCGTAAAAGATCATCTCTCGGGATTTATTTCAATATGGTTATTCTCATTCGTATTTTATCTCGTGTTTTCCAGAATGAGGGAGCTGGTTTGCACAGTAGTATGCCCCTATGGCAGATTGCAAGGGGTTTTGCTGGATAACCAGAGTATTATTGTTGCCTATGACTATGAGCGTGGTGAACCCAGAAAAAAAATAAATAAGGGACAGGATACTCCATCTGGAGATTGCATTGATTGCAAATTATGTGTTCAGGTTTGCCCTACCGGCATAGATATCAGGAACGGTACTCAGTTGGAGTGCGTTAACTGCACCGCATGCATAGATGCCTGCGATATGGTTATGACGAAAATCAACAGGCCTTTAAGACTAATTGGCTTTAAATCTGAGAGTGAGATCAAGGAAAAAACCACCTTTAAGATCAGCAAAAAAATATACGCATACAGTGCTGTACTGACAGTCCTTATAATTGTTCTGTCCTTAATGATCATAAGACGATCAGATGTGCAGACAACCATTTTGCGCGCAAGCGGAACATTATACCAGCTCAGGGACAAAGACCAGACTGTAAGCAATCTGTACACTGCAGAAATGGTGAACAAAACGGATAAAATTGTGGAATTTGAAATAATACCCGATGATGAGCATGCACGCATTCAGTATATCCAAAAACCCGATGCTATTGCATATGGAGGCAGTACCAAAGCAACTTTTTTTGTAATCCTGCCTCAAAGCACAATCAGAAAATATAAAACCAAGATCAGTTTCAAACTGCAATCTGAAAAGAAAGTGGTAGATCGGTTTGAAACTACCTTTATAGCACCTGCAAACAATTAAGAATATGAATTGGGGAACGAAATTAATTATTGGAATGTTGTCATTTATGGCCTTTATTGTAATTCTGGCTGTACTAATGATGCGTAGTGAAAATGACGCTTTGGTGGACAACGATTATTATGAAAAAGGATTAAGGTACAATGACCAATACCGGCAAAAAGAGCAGGTAATAAAAGATAATGCATCACCTGATATAGAATTCTCAGGTGACAATTTAATAATAACGTTTAAGACACAAGCTGCTGGCACCTTAAAAATAATGCGTACAGCAAAAAAAAGCATGGACAAGATGATGAATTTTAAGACTGACAGTGCCGCCAGTGTGATGCTGAGATCTACAGACCTGGCAAAAGGACATTGGAAGTTTATCATACAATGGAAGGCGGAAAACGGAAAAACATATTTAAGTGAGCAGGAGGTCTTAATGCCATGAGTAATGAAAGGCTTGCATTTTTTATCGGATTATTAGGCTCTCTCCATTGCATTGGAATGTGTGGGCCATTAGCTTTTGCAGTGCCATTAAGGCATCCAGGATGGGCGTATTTGGTGTGGAATAAATTAATTTATCAATTAGGCCGTTTAGTTTCCTATTGCTTTCTGGGTGCATTGGTCGGTTTAGTTGGAAAGCAAATATGGCAGGCAGGTATCCAGCAAAGCATTAGTGTGCTCACCGGAGTACTAATCCTATTAGCCGCATGTTCCAGATTGTTTAAAATTTCTTTTCTTAAACAAACCCCTTTAAAAATATTAAACCCATTCAACAAGCTATTCAATTATGCCTTTAAACATAAATTAAATCACCTGATCATTGGAATGATAAATGGCCTGTTGCCTTGCGGATTCGTTTATCTTGCATTAGCTGGAGCATTAAATACGGAGAGCATTCAGCAAGGTATCATTTATATGTTTTGGTTTGGAGTAGGAACAATACCATTAATGCTGGGTGCGGCAATTATTGTCGGTTTTTCTGGTTTCACTTTCAGAAGGTCGCTCAATAAAGTTGTTCCTTATGCAATGCTAATTCTGGGTTTCTGGTTTTTATTAAGGGGACTGGAATTAAACATCCCCTATTTAAGTCCACAAAAGCCAAATTCCAGTGCAGCAGAATGCAGATAAAACGATATTAATCTGCTAGGCTAAACAATTGAGTGCTGGGCTGACTTGCCCAAAGTCTGGCATCAAAGGCCATACATATATTCCTTAAAAATCTTTTCCCGTACGGGGTAATCCGGACATCATGATCTGAAAGCATTACCAAGCCATCCTGGGCCAGCCATTTCATTCTTTTAATTCCTTCGTCTACTTTCTCATGCATTTCTTCTGGTTTTTTCCAGGATGTATACCCTCTACACATCAAATTCAAAATATGCTTTCGGATTACAAGATCGGTATCATTTAAAATGTGGCCTTTTGTAACTGGCAATTCTCCTTTACTAACAACACTCATATATTCTTCAACATTCTTTACATTTTGTGCAAAGGCCGTCCAGCAATCGCTTATAGATGAAACCCCTAATCCAATTAAGACTGTACTGAATTGTTCCGTATAGCCCATAAAATTCCTGTGTAACTGGCCATTCAGCTGGGCATGGTATAAACTATCGGTTTTGAGTGCAAAATGATCCATACCTATCTCCGAATAACCGCCGGCAATCAGCTTAGCTCTTCCCAGCTCATATAAACTCCTTTTCATTTCTGCCGATGGTAACTCTTCTTCTGTATATTTGCGCTGTCCGGGTTTTATCCATGGAACATGAGCATAACTGTAAAATGCAATTCTATCTGGTTTTAACCTTAATACAGATTGTATTGTTTTGCCCAGACCCGTTAAGGTTTGAAGCGGAAGTCCATAAATCAAGTCATAATTAATGGACTGATAGCCTATCTGTCGTGCCTTCCTTGTTACCCTTTCAACTGATCGGTAAGACTGAATCCTGTTGATTACAACCTGTACTTTTTTATCAAAATCCTGAATACCCAGACTTATCCGTCTGAACCCCAGTCTATATAAAAGGATCAGATGTTCATCGGTGGTATTGTTTGGATGACCTTCAATGCTAAACACAGCATCTTCATGTAAATCTGAGGGATTTACAAGGCCATCAATTAACAATTCCAGATGCTCAGGACTAAAAAAAGTTGGTGTTCCCCCACCCAGATGTATCTCCTTAATTATCGGCTTTATGCCAAGATGGCTGCGATATATTTCCCATTCTTTTAATACAGCATTAATGTAGGGAATTTCTACACCGTGATTTTTGGTAATCCTGGTATTACATCCACAATAGGTACACAGGCTTTCGCAGTAAGGTAAGTGTACGTATAAACTTAAACCTTCGGTACTATTGCGAACCGTAGTAATGAGGTTGTTAATCCATTTATTTTTATCAAAACGCTGCGCATCCCAAAATGGCACGGTAGGATAGCTGGTATATCTTGGTGCAGCAACGCGGTATTTGTCGATCAAGCTGCTATTTATCATCCCTGTCAGATTTTATGTTAACTTCTTTATGATGCTGATCACAAGATCTGGAACATATGCAGGCCTCTCCCAAGCATTTACGACCTTCCCACTTATCCAAATTGTTGATGGTTTGTGATGCAAGTGCCATTGGAAGTTCATTTTCGGGAATACCACTTAGCGCCCAGGGCGGAACGCTGGCAATTTTAATATTGTGACTAGAAGCCTCCTTGTGATCTATATGTGAACTATCTATTGATCTGGTTGCAATATATTTAATACCCAGATCAGCTAGCTTATGGATTACATTGGCTGAAACATCATCATCAGTAAACACAACAACGGCGTCCTTACCCTCTGCATAAAACACCGTTTCTGCACACAATGAATTGGATATCAGTGTAATTTCGTGTTTCTTGCGGTTGGCTGTCGCCAATGGCTCTTTTTCAGTTGACTTAATACTATACGCTACAACTCTCATTCTATTGATTTTATCTATCAAAATTAAGTCGTAGCTTACTGGCAAAGAATGAGGTTAATCACATCAAATTAGTGATCTTCGTCAGTTTTTCATGGTCTGTAATTTCAAATGATCAAGAATCAAGATCTGACTCCCCTTTCGCTCAATCAAGCCCTCATCTTTAAAATCGCTTAAAATTCTGCTCACAGTTTCCGTCGCCATTCCTGCCATTGAAGCCAAATTATCCCTAGACATACTTAATGTCACAGTATCAACTACCGTTTCTTTATTAGAACTTAACCTGATCAGAACTTCTGCCATCCGTTTTCTTACTGAATGATAGGCCAGCTGAAGCAGCTGCTGTTCCTTATCTAATATATTATTGGCTAAGAGTCTGATAAACTGAGATGCAACTGCAGGGTATTTATTTAGCAAGGGTTCCAGAAATCCCTTTGGAAGAAGACACAGGGAGGTATCTTCCATAGCCTCACTTGTTTCCCGGTAGTTCTCATTCGCTAACAAAGCGGCAACGCCAAAATACTCATCTGCGCCATGTATTCCGGTTAATAATTCCCTACCGTCATCAGCAACTTTAAAAGTTTTTATGCTTCCGGAAATTACAAGATAAATACCATTTACTGGATCTCCGTCATAGTAAACAACCTGTTTCTTTTTGATTTGTCTCACCTTTCGCTCAGCAATTAACTTTGAAAGTTCCTCGAGTCCTCTATTACCACTCAAAAGATTATCTAATTTATCAAGCGATTGACTGTATAATTGCTTTTGCAAGTCTCTCTTCTTAATCCGGCTCTCTATGGCATTTAAAAGTTCTACATCATCAAATGGTTTGGTCAAATAATCATCCGCCCCCATTTCCATCCCCTTTCTTATATCAATCCGCTCGGTCTTGGCGGTTAAAAAGATGAAAGGTATAGCAGATGTTTCAGGTGCCTTACTCAACAGATACAATACGCCATACCCGTCAAGTTCGGGCATCATAATATCACATAATATCACATCAGGTAAATATTTTATGGCAAGTTCTATCCCCTGCTTGCCATTTTCTGCCTGGAACACTTCATAATTCCCAAGCATTAAAATTTCAGAAGTGCTTTCTCTTATATCGTTGTTGTCTTCGATAATAAGTATCCTTGTTTTTTCCCTCATCTCTATTTATTGAATGATAATGTGAACTTAGTTCCCTTATTAAGCGTACTGGTGAAACCTACGGTCCCCTTCATTAACGTTGCATACCTCAATACAATGTTTAAGCCCAAACCCGTACCCGGAATATTCCCTGTATTATTCGCTCTGAAAAATGGCTGAAAAAGATCTCTTTGATCTGACTCAGGAATTCCAATACCGTTATCATTAATTGTCACGATGCATGCATTATCGGTAATTTCGGTATTAAACTCAATAAAAGTATGTTCACCGGAGTACTTAATCGCATTGGATATCAGGTTTATCATGCAGTTCTTAAGCAAGTTTTGATCAAGATAAACTACACTATCCACACCGGTATGCTGATAAATTATATTTTGCTCTTCTTTAGCTATCATTTGCATCTCTTCGGTTATTTCTTCAGCTAACTTAACCAGGTCAAATGACTGGAAGGAAGGTTCTACATTACCTGCTTCAAGCCGTTCAAGAGAAAGAAAATCATTCAAAATGGTCGTAAGATTACCTACGGCATTTTTTATCTTATTTACGTGTTTTCTAATATTTTCATTATCATATGGTACCGCATATTTTTCGATAAGAACCGAAGACAATTGTATGGAGCTCAAAGGAGTTCGGAATTCATGAGAGGCCATGGATACAAAACGGCTTTTCATTTGATTCAGTTCTTTCTCTTTCACCAGAGAAATACTCACCTCTTCTTTTGCAACTCTTAATGCCTGAACCAACTCTTTTAATGATCTTGTACGCTCATCAACAAGGTTTTCAAGCTCAGCTGCATATTCCTTTAACCGCTGTTCTGCTTCTTTTTCCTTTGACAGATCATGGATAAAACCAGTGTATATCGTTCGGTGGTCGTAACGCACTTCACTTACTGCCAAGCGAAAAGGAAAGGTTGTGCCATCTTTGCGCAATCCCCTGACTTCTCTGCCCTTGCCAATGATCCGCTTTTCACCGGTGCTTTGATAACGGTGAAGATACCCGTCATGGCCGCTTTTATCAGGCTCAGGCATTAGCATTGAGATGTTATTTCCAATAACTTCCTCAGCCGTATAACCAAAAAGCTTTAACGCAGCAGGATTAAGACTTTCTACTATACCTCTGTGGTCAATCGTTAGAATTCCATCAATTGCAGTCTCAATTATTGCCTTAAGCAGCTTAGCTCCGTCCATAGTTTTTCTTTACACAAATGTAATAAAAGCACGATCAGGCCTAACATAACCAAAATCATGGTAAATAGTGACCATCGTCATATTTTGCAATTGCTAATATAATTCTCTTTGCCAAATAAAACTTTATTTATGCAGCACACTTTCCACATTCCAGTACTTGGATTAGGTTATTCTATTGACACTCCACTAAAAGTCGCCAGATACGGTATATCATCGGTTGTATCTATTGTAGATGACGAACTTACTGAGCGGATGCGGAAATATCATGCTGACTTGAACGGTGAACCGTATGATTTTATAGCTAAAGATAGGCCTGATAGCCGTTCACTCAGGATAACTGAGTATTTAAATCTGCTGCATAGACTCGTAAATAAACAAATTACTGAGCTGAAGAAACATGACTTTGAAAGCCACAGTGAACTGAACAGCTATTTTGAGCTATTACCGGAAAATTCTGTATTAAAATCAAGATTCAGGCTGATGCAGGAGTTGCCTCAGGGTGATGAAAAGCAAAAACTTCAAAATGAACTAAAGGAGGGCATTATAGCAGGGAATATTGACGTAAACATCATGTCAAAAGTAGATAAGGCAAACTATCAGAATGGCGCTTATCTGGGCGACGAAAACACTGACGCTTTGGCTGCACTCCGCGGTTTCGCAAAAAGCACACTAAGCTCTTCTGTGATTGTATCGGCCGGTCTGAATCAAAGATTATACGCCTATATGGAAACTTTTAGCGATTTCTTTCCTAACGCTGAAGGTCTGTTTACTAAACAAATAATATTGAAGGTAAGCGATTACCGTTCAGCAATCATTCAGGCTAAAGTACTTGCGAAAAAAGGACTCTGGGTCTCAGAGTTTCGCATAGAGTCTGGTTTGAATTGCGGAGGACATGCTTTTGCTACAGACGGATTACTTATGGGGCCAATACTTCATGAATTTAAAGAGAATCGAACAGAATTGTTCGCAGAGTTATTTGAGATATATCAGGATGTACTTAAGATAAAAGGAATAGACCATGATGAAAATTGGAAACCTCAGCAACGTGTTACCTATCAAGGGGGTATTGGAACTGCCCAGGAGCATCAATTTCTAATTAACTACTATAACCTGGATGCAGCTGGCTGGGGAAGTCCTTTTCTTTTGGTACCAGAAGCTACAAATGTAGATAAGCAAACCCTTGATGATATTGCAAATGCCTCAGAAAGCGACTTCTATCTGAGCAATGCTTCGCCATTGGGTGTTCCGTTTAACAATTTCCGGAAAAGTACGGCGGAAATCCAAAGAATTGAAAGAATCGCTAAAGGGCGTCCAGGAAGTCCCTGCACAAAAAAATATCTTTGCAGCAATGTTGAATTTACCGCAGAGCCTATATGTACGGCTTCAAGACAATATCAAAGACTTAAAATAGCGCAGCTAAAAATTTTAAACCTGCAACCAGAGGTCTTAAAGAAAAAACTCGATCTAATTACCGAAAAAACCTGCTTATGCGAAGGCCTCTGTTCATCCAATTACTTAAAATCAGATGTTCTTAGACAAAAAGAAAATAAGGCGGTAAGCATTTGCCCTGGCCCTAATATTGCATATTTCTCCAGACAATACAGTCTGGCAGAGATGATTGGACATATATACGGGCGAAATAATTTACTGAACGATATCAACAGACCAAATGTTTTTATCAAAGAACTTGGGCTTTATGTTGAGTACCTTAAAAAAGAGATGGAAAATTTCTTTTCCGATTTGAATTTGCAGCTCGATGATTACAGTGCGCAATTACAGGCATCAAATGCTAAGCGGACTAAATACTTTGCTAAATTTTGTAATCAATTAATGGAGGGAGTCGGCTACTACCATAAAATGTTAGGTATGTCCGATTTAAAATGCAAGCTTTGGGATGGTGATCAAGTTAAGAAACTTGATGATATCATTAATAAACTGGTGCTGCTAAAGATATAGGTAACAAAGTTACTTACAATATACCAAGCCCCTCGCTTATTTCATAAAGCGTGCTTAAACTAAAACAATAGGTTCCGCTTAACCACTTATTAATTACTGATTTATCTTTCCCCATTATCATTGCAAATTCTTCCACAGACATCTGGCGTAAGCTCAACACATTCTTAATGGCTTTGGCTAGCTTGATAGAACGGACCTGTTCTTTGTATTCTTCCAGGTCTATGCTTACTCTTAAGAAGCGAGACTTTGTATGTCTGCGGTGGTTTCTCATAGTTGTATTTTATACTTAAGCGTATCTCAGTTATGGTACCAAATAAAAAAACAACTATAAAACAGCCTTTTTTTCTATTTAAAAGGCGGAAGCTTAGTTTCTGCCAATTGCTTTTGTGAAGAGTTATGAGGCAAATGAACAACTATTTGCGAAAAAAATTACCATATGCAAACGGACAGTTATGCAGCTGGACTGCTGCCAGTTAAGATAAAATACAACTCAACTTCATTGCCTACAATACGTTGTTGCAATTGACTCCCATTTGCCTTCATGTACTCCCGGCATAGTTGCAACCCAAGACCAGTTCCAGATTCATTAGCGGTGCCAATTGTATGCATCTGGCGTTTATCATCTTCCCCGCTCTCTATGGCATTTTTTGCAGCAATTGGATTTAAAACCACATTATGAACGGCAACTCTCAATCCCTTAGCTTGCCGTACAAGGTTTATAGATATCTTATTGTCCTCAGGTGAAAATTTAACAGCATTATCAATTAAATTTCTTAAAACAAGTCTCACTTGATTCTCATCGGCATATACGGTACTTTCATCATTTGCATTAAGCTCTAAAGTAATATTCTTCGACAGTGCAATTGGTTCATATACCAACATTAAAACCTCAGAAAGCTTTTTGAGATCAAATTCTGTAAATTGCACACTTACCTGCTTCATTTGATCTTTTGCCCAAAATAATAGATTATCAAGTGTAAGCCTCATCTGGTCTATATTTTTTCGGTTTGCGTTAAGCAACATTTTCAGTTCCTCAAAATTCAACATTCCCATATCCTTCAGTGAAAATATGCTTATCAAGCTATTAAATGGAGTTCTTAAATCGTGAGCAATAATTGAAAACAACTTATCCTTCACCCTATTCGATGATTCAAGCTCAACTATAGTTTCACTTAATTTTATGGTCCGTTCTTCAACTACATATTCAAGCCTTTGATTCTGGGTTTGTACAAGCTGCATAAGACTTTCTCTCGCCTCGCGTTCGTTGTTAATCAATATGCTGTAGCGGTCTCCTAACGCGAATGCCAGCAATAGCATTTCGATGGTTGTAGCAATTGGGAAAATCTGAAAAGTATAATCCCTTAATTCCAGTACACCGAATAGGTTTAAGTTCACAAGAATCACACCTGTTACCCTAAAAAGCCATGCAATAATATAAAACTTAGCAGGCCTGTGTCCTTTTCTCAATGACATTATTCCTGCTATCGCTAAGCCTACTGAAATGAAAAGCGCAGTATATTGTATCATAGAGGCCGCTACGCTTTTATACCCCAATAAGCTTACAGTCATCAAGGCAAATCCAAAACCCATCATGATATAATAAACTGGTTTTATACGAGGAATTAATACTTGCAGATTCAGGAATTTCCATGAAAACAAGATGCCCGACATTGATGACAATGCCAAAAAGAAATGGGGATATTTATATATTGTTGTTCTGAAATCGTAACCAAACAAATAACCATAGCCTCTTAAATACAATACTAAATAAACAAAGCCAGCAAGAAGGTACAGCCCATAAAAGAGGTACATTTTTTCGTGCAAACTGATGTATAAGAAAATATTAAACAGAAATAATGTTATCAGTACCCCAATGTAAATTGATTCGATGTGTTCTTTAAAAGAAGAACCTGCGATGTAAGCCTCATGTATTGCAAGTTTAATAGGCACCAGCATAAAATTATTTGTTTTAACCCGAAGATAGACTTCGTTTAAATCTTCAGCACCGGCTGTTTCGGGTAAAGAAAATATATAATTATTATTCGCAATAACACCTTTAGTTTCCTTACTAAGGCTACCAGAATTTATTACCTGCAGGTTACCATTACTGCCAATGATATAACAATCGACAAACTCAAGATTTGGCACATCAACTACAAGAAAGCTCCCTGAACCAGTATTGTTTTGATAAACTATCTTTATCCAGAAGGCGGATTTACTGTTACCAAAATTAAGTATACTTTCTTTGGATGATTTAAATTTACCTGCCCGATACAGGTCTTTAACATCTTTAAAGTTAAGTTTGCCTGTTGCATCTTCAAGATAGACTAATTTCTTACCAATATTAGTATAATCCTGTTGGTCAAGTTTAATTACATATTCTGTCGCATTCGAAGATAATGAAAGGGATAATAACAGGATTACAGTAAAAAATCGCATGAAGGGTTGGTTATTAGCCGCTAAATTATTTCAACATTCAGATGTAAAGAGAAATTCAAGAAAAAAGAAACAGTTAACAACTGTTAATTTTGCGACTTAAGTCCAGATATACCGGTTACTGGCTCTTCTTCTTTATTTTTCCCCTTTTTTCCCTTCTTTTTCTTATTGTCTCCGTTTAAACGCTCCTCTTGTAACTTATCAAATTCAGCTATCTGATCCCCTTTTAAAATATTTTTAATATTATCATTTGTTTCATTTTGAAACTTATAAAATCTGGTTACATCTTCTTCCTTAGATGAGCCCGCCTGTTGCTTTTTCACAAGTTCCAGTTGCTGGCGATACATGTCAAATACGTAATTATATATCACACTTTTCTGAGTTGGACTCAGTTCTAACCTTTCATTCAGCTCATCTATATTTTTAACAGTCAATTCTTGAGCAGTTGGAATCTTTTTTTGTGCGTTTGCGAATGTATTAACACCTAGGCAAAACAATATTATTAAAATGTATGTTTTCATTTTTGGATTTCTAATGGTGCAATTTAAAATTTTTTTATCAAAATAACGTTTGCACTCATACCTAATATATTATATTAATTATGCGCTACCTGTTTACTTTCATTCTTTCGCTTTATTTTGTTTCAAATATTTTCGGACAATCAAGCCCTGGTTTAAAAATTTCACATTTAACCGGCGACTTTTATATTTTCACATCCTACAATTCCTATAAGGGAACCATTACCCCGGCCAATGGCATGTATGTAGTGACCAATGACGGGGTGATGATGATTGATGCTCCCTGGGACACCTCTCAATTCCAACCCCTACTCGATAGCATAAAAGTTAAACATAATAAGACGGTTAAAATTGAGATTGCCACGCATTCACATGAGGATAGAGCTGGAGGGTTAGATTTTTTAAAGAATAGTGGTGCTAAAACCTTTACAACTGATCAAACTGACAAAATTTTAAAAGAAAGCAATAAGAAACGAGCAGAATTTACTTTTAAAAGAGATACAACAATATCGCTTGGTCAATACGAGCTTCAAACATACTATGCAGGAGAAGGTCATACCAAAGACAACATTGTCGTTTGGTTTGAAAAAGAAAAAGTACTTTATGGGGGCTGCCTGGTGAAAAGTACAGATGCAAAAGACTTAGGCAATACCCAGGAGGCCAATCTTACCCAATGGGTGAAAACAATAAATAAGATTAAGCAAAAGTTTCCCAATCCAAGCTTTGTAATCACTGGTCATCAGAACTGGGATCATGTGGATGCGTTGGATCACACCTTAAATTTACTAACTAATAGTATGCAATAGAAATAAAAAAAGCCCTTTATCAAGATAAAGAGCTTTTTCTTACCAATTTTTTATAGTCTTCCAGTAAGGCAATATATTTTTCCATCCAATAATAAACTGATCCCGGATGATCTGATTGAATGTCATTCTTAAGTACCGTAAGGTCTTCCTGGAAACCAAAGCCATTGAGTTCACCTTCAAAATCATGTGAGAAATCATAATTTATGACCTTTCCGATTTCGAAAATCACATCTGTATGAAGTTTCTTTTGTCGAAACCAATTATACAAGGTTCGCCTGTTTACATGTAAACGCCTGGATAACTCACTAATATTTACGTTTTGTCGTCGAACAGCTAGTTCAACAATCTCTCCGGCATTGTGTTCCATAACTTTAGTTAATTTAGTAATCCTTATATTAAACGTTAGGGACGTCTTAATGGTAGCGTATAGGGTTTTAAAAAATTAGAAGTTCTTAGGATTTGAGCATCAATAAAACAGTTAAGGGCATCTTATAAACAAAGATATTTAATAGAAAAAAAAACGTGAACCTACTGATTGTCATAAACTTACTTTTAATGTTCAATAATTTACAATGAAGCAACATAAATGATTACGCCACTCACTTCCTTATTTTCATTATGCCAAAGATTTACGATGCATTTAATCAAATGTCCATTATTGTAAAAGTCGTAGCTCCCTGCACAATTCTCTATCTTCCCGCTATCTATTTTGTTTTTTAGCGTTTCCAGGTCGGGGCTGGTTTCCGAAAATGCATCAAAAAAATTCAGGCCCACAGGATCCCCTTCAGGGAAACCAAATTCTCTCATCCATTGCGCCGATGCCAATAAGTAATTCATACTTAGATCAAACATTGCAACTGGTAAAGGAAATTGAGTGATCAGAATTTTATTTTTTTCATCAATATCTGCAACAAAAGTTCGTTTGCCTGTTTTTTCTTGTTTGCTGCTTTTGTACCGATTATAACATAATGTATAGTTTGCAGGATTTGAAAAACCAAGCATAAAGGCCATCTGTTTTTTACTGCAGCCTGTCCTGCTTATGTACTGTTCGGCAAATTCCATTTGCAAGCGTCTGAAATAAAGATAGGGGCTTGTTTGATAGGTGGTTTTAAAATCACGCATCAATTTAGAAACCGAAATATTGTGTAAAATCGAAAGGTGCTCAACCTTGGGAAAACCAGACAGAATGACTGTTCCAAGATAATCCGCAATCTGATGGCTCTTATTACTTGCTGTATCATGGCCCAGCATTGCTTCATGATTAATGTTAAATTGATCGCCCAGAAGTTTCTCATCCATCAATCCGGGTAAATTTTTATTATAAATGTTTGCAAAAAAACCGACTACATTTCCATTTTCAACATCAGGATAATAGATGATGGTTACCGAACATTTCTGTCCATTAATCAGCTTAATTTCTGAATTATACTTTTGGACCTGGCCATCCAGAACCTTATTCACGTATGGCAGGTGATGTTCATGATAGCTACCATTAAACAAAACTCTTAGGCTTATAATACCTAACAATTCTTCAGGAGTCTTGCCGCACCATTTAAAAAACTCCTTATTTGCAAAACGGCAGACTAAGTCCATGTCCCAATAGGACCACAAACTGATTCCTGCACAGGTTTGCATTATGGAGATTTCATTAAAACTTGATCCCATATAAATTCGCCTTTATTTTTTCGCATATTTCTAGGTAGATATACAGATATTAAAAGCAGCAATCTCAGCTCACGCCTGGTTCAACACTAACATCCATTAGATCTCCAGTTTCCACATTTACTACATCCATACTCTGATAAGTTGAATTTGCACTAACATATTCAGGAACGATCTCCTTCATTTTTCGAACAACCTCTTTATCATTGTTCGAGCAGTTCAATGCCAATAACTCGTCTATATTTCGTTGTACATATTCGTAGGGATAATAAATTACATTCGATATCTTAATTTTTTCATGATAAGTTGGAACAACCTTTTCAGTTTTATTCAACAGCTCTTCATACAATTTCTCACCTGGTCTTAGTCCGGTGAAGCAAATTTTTATATCGGTGTAAGGCATAAACCCAGCTAACTTGATCATATTTACAGCCAAGTTCAAAATTTTGATTGGCTCACCCATATCAAAAATAAATATCTCACCACCTTTACCCATTACTGATGCCTCCAGCACTAATTGTACTGCTTCAGGAATCGTCATAAAATATCTTGTTATGTTTGGATCGGTTACCGTAACAGGCCCTCCCATTTCAATTTGCGCCCTAAATCGTGGAACAACTGACCCGTTTGACCCCAGCACATTTCCAAACCGGGTAGTGATAAACCTTGTTCTATGAACCACATCAGTTTGATAATTTTGAAGCGACTGAATATAGATTTCTGCGATCCTCTTCGATGCCCCCATCACATTTGTTGGATTAACAGCTTTATCTGTAGATATCATTATGAATTTTTCTACATCATAATCAATTGCCAGATCAGCAAGATTTTTGGTGCCCATCACGTTAGTCAAAATGGCCTCCGACGGGTTATGCTCCATCATTGGCACATGTTTTAAAGCTGCTGCGTGGAATATTATTTCCGGCCTGTACGTCTCAAACAAGCTTTTAAGCCTTCCATAATTTTGGATATTTACGATAAACAATTCACAAACACTATCTTTAAAATTATCTTCTATTTCTAACTGCATTTCGTGAAGTGGTGTTTCTGCCTGATCACAAAGAATCAATAATTGTGGATTACACCTCAACACTTGACGAACAATCTCTGACCCTATGGAGCCTGCAGCACCGGTAATTAAAATCCTCTTGCCTTTAAGTTCAGCTTTAATATTTTCTCCTTCCATGTTAATAGGTTCGCGCTGTAAAAGGTCTTCAATTCTTAAATCAGGGAGTTGACTTAACCTCAGTTTGCCCTTTAACCAATAATTTGAAGCGGGTACTGAAATAACTCTTATTCCACATTCCATACACTTTTCTATTGCAAGTTTCCTTCCTTCAATGTTTATACAATCCTCCATTACAATCATCTTCTCCACTCCATATTTATTTTTCAAGTACTGAATAGAATGAGAACCGTATACTCTTTTTTGTTCTATGTGTTTATTCCTACGATCAGGATTATCATCAACAAAGCCCAATATTTCAAAATTATTTTCTGAAGATGCGTCTAACCCTTGCTTAATCAGTAAAGAAGATCTGTCAGCTCCATAGATCAGCAACACCTCTTTAGAAACAACTTCCAGATCTTGAAGGTAATGGAACAATTGTTTCACAGTTATCCTTAGTGCAATAAGCATCGAGGCAGAGATAAAAAAATTAATGATAAGCATAGGAACAAACCAATGATTATTGAATCCAAAATAAGAGGATAAAAACAGGTAAGCCACTATCTCAAATAGCAAACTAGCTAACAGCACAGCTTTAAAGACACGGAAAATATCGTCAACACTAGAGTATCGGATTATCCCGGTGTGTATTCTCATACTTACAAAAACCACCATTGTGATTATATTGTAAACGATCAGATAAAGGAAAAATTTGCTGTTAAACATTTCATTAAAACTCTCCTTTTGTATAATCATTAATGATGCAGCAAGAGCGATTGTTACAATGAACTGATCAATTAAAAGGATCAGCCACCTGGAGTACACTTTTTCGCAAAATAGAATTTTTTTCATGTCATTAAACGTTAAATAGATGAAGAGAGATTAAGCTTTGCTAGCTTGCAATCTATAAAGTGGGAAGAAATCAACATCAGAGTTGAGATCGATTTCATGTTGAGACAACATAGAGGTGTATACTTCCGGATTGGCGATGAACCGCCAGCTATGGTAATTGAAAGTGAGATTGGAAAAATTAGCTTTCCACCTGAACAAAGAATCTTCTTTAAAGCCTAAGCCTCCGCCCAGATTGTAATATTTCACACCAAGCCGTCGCCCAACAATCGTAATTTCTTCTGTTAACAATTTGGCAGGAGAATCCATCAGGTATTCTTTTCTGGTCCCCAATAAATGTGCCTGCATGATCCCGTTTGTGATGACCACTATTGCACCACATATCGGGTAATCATTTTGATCATACACGAAGAATAACCTTGCATCGTATTCTTCTGAATCAAGCAAGCGCCTAAAATATTCTTCATCAAAATAATAGGCGTTTGAGGCATCTACCCTGAGCATGTTTAAAGTGTAGATGGTACTAAAGGTTTTTACATCTTCTGTAGTACTGGCTTCCTTAACATAATACCCCTTTTTTCTCAGGGTCCTGATCTTTCTTAATACCCTTTCCTGGTAAGCGCTTCTCTGCTGCTCTATAGGAAGGCTTAGATCCAGCACCACTACTTTTCCATTGTCAACTACTCCTCCAAAATCCCTCATTAGTTCTGTCTGATCAAAGAACGGATGCAGTCGGGAAAATACGGTAACGATCTTTTCATTCTTTAAAAAGTCCAGAAAACTACTCCTGAAATTATATACAAAATCTGAAGGAAGCTTGTGAAAATCCTTATTTGAAATCGGACCGCTATAACCATATACCGAACTCATATCGTAGTATTCAGAATCCTGAATATCTCTTTTCAATAATGGGATAGCAATAAAATCACTGCCTTCTTCATATACAAACAGCATTGGGATTCCAGAGGTGTTATCCAATGAATGATAGGTCCATGAATGATAAAAATCATATTTCAAAGCCCTTTTTACAAGCGCTTTCCACTCGGTTTCTTGTTCAAGTTTAACGATGTACTTCATGCCCGGTAAATTATTTTTAGTTATATAATCCTCTTTTATTACTTCCATTTTCAGATATTTATCACTACCTGGGATACCAACAAAACCTTGTTTGCTATATATTCTGATGGCTGCATTATGTTCTTTATTTACTTCAAGTATTACCTTTTTCAGGTTTAGGGTAGAGAAAGCATAATCAAGAATAAGTGCTGTTGCCTTTTCTCCGATCCCTTTGCCCCAGCAGCTTGAATCACCTATAAAAAGATGAAATTCGGCCTGTTGCGCTGAGATGTCAAGCAATTGCACATTCCCGATATATCTCTTGCTATCTGTTAAGCAGATGGCAAATCTCTTTTGGTCAGTTCGCTTTAAAACGCCCCTTAGCCAATCCCTCTCCACTTTTAATGTGATTTGTCCCGATGGGCTGAAAGGTGTATACTTCCATATCTCAGGATTATTTCGCCATTTATAGGATGTCATCGCATCCTCAAGCGCGAGGGGCCTTAAAAATATACTTTCGCTCATAATATTGTTTTTAATACATTCAGTATGCGTTTCATTTCAGAATGGGTATACCGATGATCTATTGGTATCGCGATAAGATGCGTTGTTAAATAATATTCATACATCTTTTTTGTAGTCCATTCCAGAACATTTGGCCAGTATGTAGCCACATAGATTCTTTTTTCAAATAGCTTGTTTCTAATTTCGGTAGAAGAGATTAGCAGTGGATAGATCATCGGTCCATTTACAGAAGACGCATCAAATGAATAGTCGTTATAACTCTCCAGAAAATCATGAAGGTACATGAAGTTCGAATTTCTTCTGTATTTACACGCTTTATAATCTATACCTGATAAAATCGACTGAGATAAAGAAGACATTTTACGTATTGGATTGTTGGAAAGGACAACATTATTTACAATAAAATCTTCGTACCCGCTTTCAATCCCCATGTCAATACTTTTTATCAGATGGGAAAATCTGTCTACCGAAACATCTTTCTCTAGCTTTAGTCTTACATCACTAGTGCATTGAAGATAGGCCCCATCTGGTACACCAAAGAACTTTCGGCAGGAATAAAAAGTATCCACGCCCTCCAATGGCTCAGAAAAAAAAGCCTGGGAATTATCTACTATCAGATTTTCGAAAAGCTTACTTAGCCTTATAACGGTATCCTGTTTTAGTCCAAAATAATTTGTGTACAGCAGACCGTCATCAGGACCTACCTCGAAATCGAGAACCGGATCCATATTTTCGTCAATAGTATAATATTGAAATTGAACACCCAGCTTCTTAAGTGGCTCCAACATCACCTCACAGGTATAATAAGGTATGTGAACCAATTTGTATCGCTTTACTTTGAGAATATATTCAAATGCATTCCTACCAGTATTTAATTTTATTAGCGAGGGATAAAATTCCTCACCTCTGGACAATTGTAATTCTAGATATCCTCCAATAGACTTCATTTTATTTGAATGTTGATTTTGCATTTTGAAAATAGGTTAACAATGGGATTGATGTATTTGGAATGATTCCAAAACGACTTAACTATTCCTGTCCCCTTTGGTACATTCTTTTATGAACTGGCTGATAATACTCATACAGATCCGTAGGCGTTCTTGCATTATAGCCTATAACTTGCCTAAGGTGGTCATTAAGTTCCTCACCGAACTCATAGCCTAATAATCTTGGATAATCCAGCTGTTGTTTCATAAACGGTTTTGTAAAGGCCATTGTAAGGGTCCTTCTTGGCTTGTCTGTATAATTTTTACCTGCAGCATGCCATAGGTTAGCGTCAAATAAAATAATGCTGCCTTTTCCTGCTACTGCTCTGTCCGCATAGTCATAAAAATATTGGTCGTCAGGCTTTTTATCATGCTTATGCGATCCGGTAAGCATGTATGTTGCGCCATTTTCTACAGTAAAATCATCAAGAATAACCATCATTTGAATCATAAGCTTAAATGATCCTGTAAAAGTTCTAACATCCCGATGAACATTCTGAACATACGGTTGTGCGTTTCTTACATTAATTACCGCTCCTAATGAATTCAAAATGTAATTGCCTTTTAAGAAATGTATAATTTGCTCATGTGCATACTTTTGTTCTAAAAATTTTAATGTAAACAGCTCCTTCTCCACCAAGTGATGTAAGGTGCCATCCATATTTTGCGCAATGCCATTGGCCTGCTGTATCTTATGCCTTACTTCATAAGCCGGCAATAGGGAGTCATTGATTTCATCAAGTAATTCATTGCTTAACGCATTTTCATATACGATCCAGCCGTATTCGCTGATCACCTTATCAAATATTGTAATATCAGCTTCCGAATAATCAAATTTATTGTTCATAATAGTACGTTTTATTTGTTATGCTTTGGTTTGCCTATACGCAGGAAAAAATGTAGACTGCTGGGTGAGCCCTACACCTTTTTGATGTAAAAGCGCATTATAAGATTCCTGGTCGCTAACGTAACACCAGATCCAGTCGTTAATTCTTAAATTAGAAAAATGACTTTTAAACTTAAATAATGAGTCTTCCTTTCCTCCTACACCCCCACCTAAGTGGAATATCTTTTTCCCCAATCTTCTGCCAATCAGGCTAATTTCATCCGTCAGTAATTTACTGGGCGATACTTTCAGGTATTTTTCAGAAGTGGCAGACAAGTGGTTTCTGACTACATTTTCGGATATCAATATCAGGGCTCCGCAAATCATTTCAGTACCATCATAAATCAGCACAAGCTCATTTTCAAATTCACGGGTATTGAGCAATCCGGCAAAATATTTTTCATCGAAATAATAACTCTTGCTGGCTCCCAACCGATCCATATTCTTATGATACATTTCTGTAAATGCAGCTATTTCGCTATGACCCGCTGCATTTTTAATGGTATATCCGGTTTCCCGAAGCTTCTTTATCTGCCTTTTCAGCCTCTTATCGTATCGTGATCTCTGCTCTTCAATACTTAATGATAAATCCATATAGATGGTGCTTCCGTTAGGAATAACGCCTCCAATATTTTCCAGCAAATAATGTTGATTAAGAAAAGGATACAATCGTGAAAAAACGCATATACACTGTTCGGACTTCAGAAAATGACCGAACTCTTCTTTAAAGCTTTCAATCGTTAGTTGCGGAATATCCTTAAAATCTACATTAGATATTGGCCCTGCGTATCCATATACTGAAGTCATATCATATTGAGATGACCCTGCGATATTTCTCTTTATTAGTGGAAATGCTATAAATAAATCTTCTTTCTCGTAAATAAAAAGAATGGGCTCTCCTTCCATATTTAAGGAGTGGTAATACCAGGTGTGATATACTTCATAATTATGAGCCCGTTTAACATAAGCATCCCACTCCGCTTTTGCGCGGACAATTAAGCATTGATAAGACATGTATATTTTTTCTTTAAGGTGCGCTAGTGATCTGATTTTCCTAGGTAGTAGGATTATGCTCCTTCCAGAATATTAACCATAGTCTGGTTCACTTTGTTTACATCAAACTTTTCGCTTGCGTATTTTCTGCCATTTAGCCCGAATCTTGCAACATCATCTGTATGCCTTATATAGTACTCCATTTTAGAAGCCAATTGTTGAATATCTTTTATTGGAACCAAAAAACCATTGGCCTTTCTTAGAAGCGGGTTAATTGTTTCCCTGCATCCAACAGAATTACAGGTAATAACTGCCCTTCCCATTGCCATTCCCTCTAAAAGACACCGTGGAACTCCCTCTCCATAATAAGATGGTAGCACAATAACAGAAGATTGGTTAATGTATGGTCTTACATCATCAACCAGCCCAAAATATTGGATGGTTCCATCCGTTTTTATTCTTGAAAACAGATCCGCACTAATGGCATCAATGTTATCATCATAAGGCCCAATTAGTTTAAAAACAACATCAGGGAATTTTTCTTTGATCTGTTTTGCAGCATAGTAGTATTCCTTAATTCCTTTCGCGTTAATTAATCGCGAAATCATCAAAAAACTTATGTTATTTAAATCGGGGGGAGAGTACTCATAGTGAGACAAATCTACCCCCGAACCATTCACCACATGAGCTATATTCTTGTTTGTAATAATATTTGCACGAATCAGCGTATTATAATCATCCTTATTTTGAAAAATGATCTGCAATCTTTTACTTGCTCTCAGACTCAATTTTAACAAAATCCTTGTTATCTTTTGAACTACCGTTTTCCTTGAACCTACATTTAAAAAATTGTAGCCAAGCCCCGTCAGCATCGGTGTGATGTGATTTACTCTGCAAAACCTGGCAACAAAAGCGCCATAAATAACTGGTTTAAAAGTGTAGGGAAAAAACACATCGGGTTTAGTAGCTTTGATCAGCCTGCGCAATTCGAAGAGGTATTTAAGATCAGAGACTATTGATACATTACTCGGATTCAATCCATTTTCATATACCCTTACCCCCATTTCACTTAGCTTATTTTTAATCTCCTGATGTTCAATTTTAGGAGTAAAAATAATCACTTCGTGTTTTACAATTAATGCTTCTATCAATTTGCCTCGGAAATCCAGCAATGAACGTGGAGAATCGCATGAGATCAAGATTATCTTTCTTTCTTTTACCATGTTGATTTAAATTTATAGGTAAATATTTAAGGGCCTGTTTCAACTGAGTTGAAACAGGCCCTTAATACTGGAAACATCAGAAAATGATGTTATTAAATCAAAAACTATTATTGCTTAAAGGTTCAGGATTGCTCCGGCATTTGCCATCACAGTCGCAGGAACATCTGCTGCTGGAATAAGTTCTGACTTGTATTCATAGGTTGGTACCCATGATGATGCTGCTGTTGAAATTTTGTTTACACTACCTTTGTAAATATTAGTGCTTGCGCCACTAACAAATCCTGGTTTTGAATTAAAATCAGTATAAATCGCATAATGCTGGTTCTCAAAATAGTTATTATCTGTTCTAACTGTCGCACCCATAGTTACACCAATCCCGTATCCGCTACCATTTTGCAGATAGTTATTAAATACGTGCATGGTTCCAAATCTTGTACAAGGTTGTCTTTCAGAAACATTATAGAAATAATTCTTGTAGACAGTAACACGAAGTTTACCAATATCGTTAGTGTTTGCATCTCCAAAACCGATTAACATCGCGACATTATTGTCATGTAATCTATTGTACGATAAAGTAACATAATCTGCTCTGTTGCCAACGTCTAACAGACCATCATAATAGTCCCATCCGTGATTTCTATCAGATGATAGATCGCAATGATCTACCCACACGTGATGAGCACCTTCTTTAATAACTATATTTGAATAGGTTACCACATTTCTGATGGTCATGTTACGGATGATTACATTACTGGTTCCATAAACTAATAAACCAACACCTTCCAAACTCGAACCTTTCATACCAAGGATTGTTTTATTGGAACCTACGTTTAAATAGCCTGTACCAGTAATTCTTCCGGATACCTTAATAATCGTAGCTGTATTTGATGAAACAGCATTTTTTAAAGCAGAATAAGTTGTTACAGTTATGGTTTGGCCACCTGTACCACCTGTGGTTTTACCGTCAACCATAGCATAACCAATAATAGCACCGCTTGTTGCCGGAGGCGCTACAGGACTCGTTACCGGAGGTTGTACAACAGAACCACTGCTGCCATCTAAGGTATAAGTATACTTACGTCCATTGGTCCTTGGATCGCTATTATCCGAAGCAGATATATATACGCTGGTAAGCCAATGACAAAAGCGTCCTTTACCAATGTTCCTGATGTCTGCTGCGCTTGAATGCGCAGGACCAAGCTCTTTTCCATCCTCAAAGACCCTCATTGTTGATGCTTTGGGCTGGCTTTGTGAATCTCCTGACACTGGAAGCTCATAAACTCTGTAAGAGAAACCACCGTCACTTGCTACTCTAAATGTTTGTAATGATTTAATACCACTTGTGGTGCTCGTAGCTGCTACACCGGTATCAGTCTGCGTAAGTGGGTTTTCAGGGGTTGCCGCATCCGAGCCTTTTTTACATTTACTAAAAGTTAATACAACTAACAGTAATAGAAGGCTCATGGGCAGTCGATTTGATGTTTTGTTTTTTCTTTCCATTTGATTTTTTAAAAGTATACAATGGTAACGCGAAAAAGCGCGTCACTATACACTTCAAAAATTATGGAAAATCAATGATTTTACATAAAGAAAACCATTTTTCAGGCGCTAATCCAATTTAGCAAATCTCATCGATTTAATTATTATAATTAATAAATTATCATTCAGAAATTAGAATATCTTTTAGCTTAATCAAATATTACTTATTATTATATCAGGCATCAATTGATTAAAATATTTTCTAGATACAAATTTTAAATTAATTTAAAATAGTGATAAATTATTAATATCGACGTAGATATTAACTACAAAAAGCATGTTCAAACACATGAATAAATGTAATTTTTCCGTCACAAAAGGACCATCAGACCTCAAACGCTAAATATACTTGGCCCAAAACTTAGAATTATCAATAATTTTTAGTATTGTTTTGTAGAGAATTATCAATGATAAACAACACTTGCTAGATGCGTTTGTCCCTTTTTTGTTACCAAGTAAAAATCTTTATACCAATTCACGAAATTTCTTACCCCTTCAGATACTGAAACCTTCGGATCATATGCCAGCATTTTCTTCATTACCGATATATCTGCCCAGGTTTCTGCTACATCGCCATTTTGCATTGGCATATAATTTTTATCGGCAATTTCACCTATATTTTTCTCAATTTCAGTAATAAACTCCAACAGATCTACTGATTCTCCTCTTCCAATGTTAAATACCCTGTATGGAACATTGGAACTCGAAGGGTCAGGAACAGAAGCGTCCCATAAAACACTTTTTTTTGCGGGATGATCAATAACACGAACAATTCCATCCACAATATCATCTATATAGGTAAAGTCCCGTTTCATTTTCCCATTGTTAAAGATATCTATCTGCTTGTGTTCCAGAATTGCTTTTGTGAAAAGAAATGGAGCCATATCAGGTCTTCCCCAAGGGCCATATACGGTAAAAAAGCGTAGCCCCGTTGTTGGGAGTTTAAATAAATGGCTGTAAGTATGGGCCATAAGTTCATTACTTTTTTTTGTAGCAGCATATATTGATACCGGATGATTTGCCTGATGACTTGGAGAAAACGGCATTCTTTTATTTAAGCCATAAACGCTTGATGAACTTGCATAGACAAAATGTTTGATATTGTGTGTACGACAGCACTCTAAAATATTTAGGAAACCGGTGATATTTGAATCAATATATGCTCTGGGGTTCGTTAAACTATACCTTACTCCGGCTTGCGCGGCTAAATTACATACCGCATCAAAATGACATCCTTTAAAAAGTTTCTTCATCTTGCCATGATCTGTGAGATCTAGTTTAACAAACTGATAATTGGGATATTTACAACTTCTTACAGCTTTTCCATATTCTAAGGATAAACCATCAATTCCTGTTTCTGAGAGCCTGCCATGTTTTAGATTTACATCATAGTAATCATTAATATTATCAATTCCGACTACCTCATCGCCTCTTTCCAACAAATATTTTGCCAGATGATACCCAATAAAACCGGCTGTACCGGTAACCAATACTTTCATAACGATCGCTTTAAAATTTAGATTTATAGATTTAGGCTTAAAGGTTTTTATGCCACACTTCCAGACTGAATACGCAAAAGAGTATTTTGGCCCTTCTTTCATCAGAAATTTTAATCTTTCTGGCAATAAGGTCCATTATGAAGTCTTTTTTTATGATTTTAGAATATAAATTATCCGGAGCCATCAAATAGGTATTGATAATCTCTTTGAGTTCATGATCTACCCATTTCTTCAGGGGTATTTCAAATCCTCTTTTAGGTTGTTCAATGAGCTCAGCCGGCAGATATTTTTTTCCAAGCGTTCTCAAAATATCTTTGGTCTGGAGTTTTTTTATTTTAAAATTGTCCGGTAATCCAGGGGCAAATTCAAGAACTTCTTTTGCTAAAAAAGGGCTTCTTCCTTCTAAAGAATGTGCCATGGTAGCAATATCCATTTTGGTAAGTAGTCTGCTGAACAACATCGAATCAAAATCCATCAGCAGCAATTTCTTTAATGGCGAAATTGAATAGTCGTTAATTCTTGCAAGATCACTTGAAATAACCTTCATTTTTGGTTTTTCAAGAAACACGTCTTCAAAACCCACAAAAAGATCTGAAGAAGCTGAGCAATAGATTTTAACCAAATCAGAATAGCCACCAAACTTCAATAACCTATATATATACGTGTAATTACTTTGTTTCTGATTAGCTACAGGCAATAGACTCGTTAAGATTCTTGAACTAATCCTTGTAAATTGACTCGGATTAAAAAAATCTACGTGTTTAAATGGCACATATCTTCTATAACCACCAAATAGCTCATCTGCACCGTCACCATTTAAAACAACCGTTATATGCTTTTTGGCTTCCCTGGCCACATAATAACTCGGTATTGCGGAATTATCAGAATTAGGCTCACCATGGTTAGATATGATCTTTTCTATATCGTTGGTTAAATCAGAAAAGTCTATTTCAACAACAGTGTGGTCGGTTCCATATTTCTTTGCTACCTTCTCTGCAAGGGCCGATTCATCAAAAGATCCCGGAACCTTAACCGTAAAGGTTTTAAGTTTTGAAGTTTGTTCAGCGGCCATTGCTGTCACTAATCCGCTATCAATCCCTCCACTCAAAAAAGATCCTACATCTAAATCGGAGCTATCTATTCGTCTTTTAACTGCAGTTTTCAGTATGCCATCGAGCTGTGTTACAGCATCGGTATAATCGGGGTATCTTTCTGCTTTATAATAGTCTTCGATTTTAAACCAGCAAACATCATCACAAAGACCTGTAAGTGTATCAATCTTTAAATAGTGCCCATTTTCCAACTCGTTAACAAAAAGATACGGAGTAGCTTTACGGTAATGATGCCCAACATAGAGGTAATCAGCCAGCGAGGAGTAATCTATCTCAGGTCTGCACTTTTTATAAAGTACGTTTAGCTCCGACGAAAAAACAAAGGTTTTTGCTTTATTATATACATACAAAGGTTTTTTACCCGCCCTATCGCGTGCCAGGTACATTCTAAAATTGAGGGTATCATATAATGCAAATGCAAACATCCCATCAAATTCCTCAAGCATATCCATGCCCATCAATTCAAACATCATCAGTATGGTCAATGTATCAGAATTGGAAGAAGCCTTAAGACCATACTTTTCTCTAAGCTCCATATGATTGTAAATCTCACCATTAAAAACAATCACCAGTCCATTGTGTTCCATTGGTTGCTGCCCGGTTACACTTAAATCCTGAATTGCCAGTCTGGTATGGTAAAGATTTACATTATACAAGCTATAATGTCCCTGTTCATCGGGGCCTCTGTGCAATAACCCATTAAAGATCATACTGTTCTCTATTGGATATTCATAGTTTATCGTTCCAAATATTCCGCACATATTATGTCAATTCTAAATAGCACTAACCGGCTAAGCCGTCAATTAATTGCATCCACTCCCCCATCACTTGCTCTTCACTAAATCGTGCCTTAATGTGTTGCTGGCCCTTAGCACCAAGAGCAGTTCTATCGGCAGCAGACATATCCATTATCTTTAACATATTACTGGCCATATCATGCTCATTTTGCTTCTCGCATAATAAACCACATTGTGCCTTTTCAATCAATTCATGATTTCCATCAATATCAGTTACAACCGTAGGTCTCGCATATGCCATAGCTTCCAGAATTGCATTTGGCATCCCTTCTGAAAAAGAGGAAAGCACAAAAGCGTCTGATTGGCCTAAAAAACTATGTGCTTCTTTCTTAAAACCTATGATGTTAACATAGTCTTGAATATTTAGCTCCTCAATTGTTTTCTTAGGCCACAACTCTCCATTTAAATCTCCAACAATATCTACCGTGAAATTTTTGTGTTTTAAAAGTGCTATTGCTTTAAAGAGTGTTAAATAGTCTTTGTTCCACCTAAAGTGACCAATGCATACCCACTTAAAACTACCATTAACCAATTCGCCATCAATCTTGGTATGTTGTGGTATAGTAATTCCATTATGAATCACTATACCTCTTTTGCTCACTAACTTCTGCTTTTCAAAATTTATCATAGAGGCAACAGAATTGTAAACAACTGCATCGTCAAGTCCGTCCGTAAGTTTAAAAGGCATATACCATTTTTTAGGGATCACAGATATCCTAATGGTAGAGATCAACTTAAATTTAAGTCTCATCTTTAATAAGCGTGCAAATATGATTGCAATGAACATAAAAGCAATAACTACATCAGGTCTGAATTTTTTAATGGTTTTATAAAGTATCTGAATGTTCGAAAACGGAGCGCTAGACCAATTCCTTAAAAACAAAGCATCTACTCCGGCTTTTCTGATATCACCATTAAACTCATCAATGGGTTTTAAAGAAATGATCAATACTTTATGATGCTTTGATTGCAGAAATGATGCAATTTTCAATAGCTGCGTTTCAGCTCCACCCTTGCTCATAGATGGGGTCATTAAGATCACCCGTTTATTCACTTTCATAAACTATTTTATTTGAGAGGAAAATTAATTGAGAACTTAATTTGCTATGGAATCTTCCAGGTATGCCTTTACCTGTTTATGCTTAATATCAAAAACAACATTTACGTACTTAACATCCCATGAATTAAATAAGCTGAAATGCTGCTTATAAAAGGCATACGCTTTTTCCTTTAATTCCATTTTAGGATTCGGCTGATAAAATGGACTAACTTCAAGATAAATAGGCTTAGTACTCAGGTCATCGTTTTCCCAGGTAACATCAAAAGCACCGGTAGTGATCTTCAATGATTTAAAGGTTTCTATAATGTGTGCTCTCCACTGTTCCGGAAAGAAATCAAAATCTACCTTACTTCCATAACTTGTCGAAGTTGGTTTCCATTCTTCATTTAAATTTATTCTCCAGTAATGGAGCAAAATCTCTCCTTTAACCAAAATAACCCTTAGGTCTTTTCTCATATTAATCAGCTCCTGTGCTATAATATGCTTGTTCTCTGCCACAAATTTCTTGTTCGAAACAAGGTCTGAAAGATCTTTTATAGATGATATTTTGTATAACCCTTCTGAAGATGAGGAATGCTCTGCTTTGATAAGAAAAGGGAAACAGATATTCGCTTTTACCAAGTCTTCAATTGATTCAAAAATTCGTGTTTTAGGCTCATTAACACCCTCTACATAAAACACTTGATGCATGTAGGTTTTATTTTCCCATAACATGGTCTCGCTGTGTTTGGGAAATACTGAATTTCCCTGCTGTTCAAGCTGCATGGTAATATGCGACAGTATATGGGTATAGTTATCAAACTTGTATATATTGTATCGATTGCTAATGGAAAAAAAAATCTTTTTGTTATGGTATTTCCCAATGGCCAGATTAAACACAATTTTTATTCTTTTATTTTCTGCTATCAGCCCAGCAATAGTTGCCATATCCCATATAAATGCATCTGATCCAAAATACTTAATAGATCTAAAGGGAATCCAAACTAAAATATCACTACTAGCATCATGCAGTCTCCAGAGTTTTAGCCATTTAATTGCTACTATAATTCTGATGATACGCGCTATTCTCTTTAGTACCTTGGTTACTTGTTTCATAAGCTGAATTAATTAGTTCTATTTCTTTAATACCTAAGTATTTTATAGGCATTTCCTTCAATTTCAATATTACCTTTTCATATAATTTCATTACTCCAGACTCATGACCATAACTCAAATCGTCTATGTAAACTACAGGCACGCCTCTGTTTAATAGTTCATTTATATAATCAAGCTTGTCTTCAGCATTCCTTACCAGAATTACACAATCAGCCTTCAGGCCATTTGCGGCCAGCCATTTACGTGTCGAAAAGTAGTCGAGGTAGCTTCTTGCGGATATAAATATTACTTTCTGCCTGGTTCTGGTTTTATCCAGTATAAAATTCCGCATCCCAATAAAAATCGATAACGATCCATATCGGTGGTTTTCATTTCTATAAACATAATCTTGTAGTGATGGCCAGGTATCGGCAAGGGTATTATCTATATCAACAAGGTATATCTCCTGATTTTGGACGGCATTTTTTATAGACCTTCTAAAACGATACCTGAAATACAAATTACAAATCCCAAAAACTACTGCTTTAAACAACCGTTTCATTTACCAATTTCAAAACGTCATTCATCTGAATACATGCTTTTATGCTTTGAATTACATAGTCGTTTTCATCTTTTGAACGGGATGCTAATCTTATAAACTGTCCCTTTAAGCCAATTTTATCATCACATGTTCTTACGTAAATGCCATAACTTATAAGTAGTTTGGCTACAAACTCTGTAGATTTTATGCCTTCCAGTAACTCAATAAGTACAAAATTGGCCATGCTTGGGTAAACTTTAATATTTGGCAACTGTCTCAGCTCCTGTATAAATTCCAGCGTCTCAACAATATATTTTACCCTTACCTTATCATATCTAAGTGCAAAATCCGCTCTTGTATACAACCGAAAGAAATATTCGGCAAAACCATTTGAATTCCACAAATAACCATTCTTTAATAAAAGATCAACATATTCCTTTCTCATCACACCATACCCGGCCCTTACACCTGCAATCCCAAAATCCTTCGACATGCTTTTTAGAACAATAACATTAGGATGTTCTTTAACAAGATGAGATAATGATACCAGCTGATAAGATTCACTTTCATATGCGAAGTGAATAAAGCTTTCATCTATAATAATATTGTCAACAAATGAAAGCTCTTCTATAATCCGCTGCACATCAGCAGCTTTTGTATAACCACCATTTGGATTATTCGGGTTAATCAATACTATGGTGTCTGGCTTATTTTGTTTAACAAATGCAATGTATTCTTCTACATCAAGGTTGTAATTATTATTCTTTGATAAATTATAATACACCACCTCCACACCATCCTTAACATACTCATAATAAGATGAAAAGGTAGGTATTGTAATGATAATCTTCCTTTTGGTAAAATTATGGATAACAGCTTGAATGATTTCAATAGCTCCATTGCCAATAAAGATATTCCCTGAATCAATTTTTAAGAAATCAGCTAAAATCTCAGCAATTACACCATTTTGAGAGGGATAACTCTCCAATAAATCTCTGATATTCCCAGTATGAAGTATTTCCTTATTAAAATACTCAATAAACAAATCCGTTGCATAAGGATTAGATAAAAAGCAAGCATCTACTTTAATGTCTACCTCTGGGAGTTTTTGTTTGAATGTAAAGAAACTAGGTGAATGGGAGCCTGCCTCATTCTTTAATACCTCAATTTTCTTTACTACTTTGAGTTCGTCACTAGTAAATTTTATCATCTCTATTTAAGTTAAATCTTAGTAATCATCTGGTACCCTTTCACCATGTTGCTTTTATCCGAGATCAACATTGTAGAATAGGTTTTTAAATGGGCATTTGCAGATGCCTGGATATGGTAATTTAATTTGAAGAATAACCTTCCGTTTAGTTTGATCATTTTTTTATCAGGATGATAAAGCGCTTCTCTTAATACATCGTAATAACTTTCTACACTTACATCTTTACTTAGAAAACCGGTTTTTCCATGTCTGATCATCTGACCAATCCCCCCTACAGGCGTGCAAACTGGAATACAGCCAACCGATAAGGCTTCGATTAAAGAAATTGGCATTCCTTCGAATATGCTTGAAAGACAAAATGCATCGGCTATACTTAAATAATCCACCACATTATGCTTTCCACCTATAAATTCTATGTATGGATCGTTACCAACCAGTTTCAGTAAATGCTGATATAAATGCTTTTCTTTAACCTCTCCAATAATGATCAGTTTGCATTTCTTGTCTTCAGTAACATTAAATTTCTTTACAGCCCTGATTAATAAATCCTGATTCTTTTCCGATACAATTCGTCCTACATGAATTAAAATAAAAGCGTCTTCGCCTTCCTTGTATTTTTCATTTAATAAAGGATATTCATCAGTTGTTACCAGATCCTGTCTTCCATTTTCAATTAAAATGTCATTATCCAGCTGATAATAATCTCTATAAGTTTTCTTGCCGTCAAATGAGATCGTAACAGGTTTCACCTTATTTATTTTATACCAGAACTTTCTAAAGGTTTTGAGTATAAAATTTGGACATTCCGCAACAGCGATATTATGAATGGTATGAAAGAACAATGTGTGCTTGTTAGCCAATAGATATAAGGCCAGATATTCGAAGCCATTTAAATGAGAGTGTAACACATCAGGTTCCTCCCTATTCAACCATTTGGTTAAGCCCAAAAAAGCCTTTAAGCTAAATCCTCTGCCTTTATTGAAAGAAACGTAGCGAACATTCTTATGAATATCTTTCACAAATGTCTCTTGTGGATCATTCCAGCAGATAGAAACCAAATAAACTTCATATTGGTCATCTTTAGCAAGCTCATTACACAAATCAACTACGAAGCGCTCTGCTCCTCCCTTAGTTAAATCACCTATAAGGTGCATTATTTTGATTTTCTCCATTGTTATGTACCTGGAAATCCGATTCAAAAAATTATTTCGTTGCAATACCACTTAGTATGTATCTTTTTCTCTTTGGGATGATGAACTCCAATAATCCATCAAGGTGTCCTAAAAGGATTCTTTGCTTTTCAGTCCTACCAAAGCAGCCAAAAAAACCTGTTGTTGTATATTTGATTGTTTTGAATGCACTAAATAGCTCTTCTACCTCATTTATATCCAGATAATTCCATCCAGGCGTACCATATTTCCTTCTCAGAAACCGATGGAGATTAGTAGCGGCCAAATTTTCTGTAAAAAGCAGCATGCCTCCCGGCTTCAGGGCACCATAAATCTCATTTAGCGTTTTTGCTTTATATTCATTTCTATTATTCTGGCTAATCCCACCCAGGATAGATTTAAATACGATAATGTCAAATTGGTTCTTAAAAGGAATATCCGTTGCATCCAAACCCGCATAACTTATATTAATGCCACATTCATACTTACAATGAATTTCACCTGCTATAGGCTCCGGATTTTTAAGATCCGTACATAGTACTGAGTTGCCTCTAAGTGCAAGCCAAAGTGATAGCCCACCACGTGCCGCGCCCAATTCCAAACATTGTGTACTCTTCTCGTTTGCTGGCACATTCTTATCCAGATAATCAATTGCCCTCCACCAGTTTGTAATATCCCAGTCTATGATATCTCTAATGGTTTCCTTATCCATATCATTCGGCTTTAAATATGGGTTACAACTACATCCTCATCCAGATCAGCTTCTCTGTTCAGCAAAAAGTTTAAGTGCAGAATCGCGAAATACAGGAAAAAGGTAGGGCCGTTTGCGCTAACAAGCCATGAGTTGTGCGACAGTGAATTGATGGAAACGGCAATAAATGAACAACAAAGACAAATCATCAACGCATATTTCTTCTTCTTAACATTTCGAAATGCATTGATAATGATCTTTGAAATCTTATAATACAATCCGGCTAATATTCCCAAACCCAAAAAAGGTCCGACATAGGTAAGAAACATCAGGTAGGCATTGTGCGAAGTAATCCCCGACGAGAACACCTCATTACGATAAGTAACGTCTGACCAATCCTTCCCATAAAATATAAGCCCATAAGGATAATCCGAATAGATTCTTAAGTTTTCAGCAGCCAGGGTTGATCTATTGTATTCCTCCATATTATGTTCATTCTTGGTAAGAATGTTATTATAAGAGTCTGTATTATCTTTCAAAATGTATGTGTAGAATACAAAAGCTGCACAAACAGCAAACACCACAATAAAAATCGCTTTGTAATTGTAATACAATATCAGGAACAAGAAAACCGAGAAAACAAAACCTACAAATACCGAGCGTTGCATACCCAGATATATAAACAGTAAACAAGCCAAAAGACTAACTATTTTAATAACAAGCGCTTTGTCAAACACTAGAGTAAAAATCAATAGAAATGGAACCAGGGCGGCCAATTGATAACCAAAGTTAAATTGATATGTTGCTATTCCCGAAGGACTCTGCACGACCGGTTCTCCCATCAGCATCGACCTTAGATTATTTATTTCTGATAAATAAAATGGATTAAGAACCATTACAATTGATGAAAATGTCAGCAAGGCAAAAAAAATATAAACAGAAATCGTAAATCGCTCTTTATCTGCACCTACAAAATAATTAAAGTAAAGCGCGCACATTCCAATGCATAAGGTATTGGCCATAAACACCATGTAATCTGAAAAACCAATCGCATTGTACAAGAAAATAGCGCCCCCAAGAAGAAGAAGCTCCGTTTTGTACAAAAATCCTAGCCCATCTTTTTCCCTAAACAAAAAAATAAGTGGTAAACAGAAAATAAGAGGCGTAGGGATTCTAAATAAATTTGTCATAAAAACCCCGAACGACAGGCTGTATAAATACAACACTATAAATACAACTGCAATTAATTTCATATGCATTATAAGCTATTCTATGTTTTGTTTAAAAGTTTCTATAAAACCTTGGGAATCATTAATCGCATTAAAATATTTCTCCTGGCCATTTTTTGCGATGTGTTTATAATCATCATAATGAGCTGCCATGTGTTCAAGGCGAGCCTCAAGTTCTTCTAAATTCCAATTAACAGGAACATAGGTTTCGTTTTCTATAAACAGATTCGGGTAAGTTTCAAGATGATTCATAAGCGGTTTAATCAGTACCGATCCAGAAATAAACGTTTCAAAATCCCTATAGCAAATTTCACCCCAGCCAAATGGACTGATACTAAGTTTCGAATCCCTTAGTTCTTTCCAATATCTGGCTTTGCTTACATTCCCACCACTTGCTATTTGCAAATTCAGGCGATCAAAAAGACTTAAAACATGGTTTCTTTGATAAGAGATCATGTTTCTATTCCCATTATCTTTATGGATTGTTCCACGAAAAGCCAAATCATATTTCCTGTCTTTATCGTAAGTAGATAAATGAGTTGGGTAAACCCTATAACTCAAATAATTACTTAATCTGCTCATTTTATACCCAAAGTATCTGTAATCATTAAACCCGATATTCCAACCAAGTTTAATTTTATGGAGTTCCGCTTCGGGGCAGGGTACAAAAGTTGTTTTTTGATCATCCGAAATTGTGTTTAGCCATATCCTTAAGTCATTTACCTTATTTGAAACGGTATAGTAATCAAGGTTTTTTAGTCGCTGTTTTTTCATAAAAACATCAACAAAAGATATAATTGGAAAATCGCTGGATCCGGAAGAGTCCGCAGCATCAAACCAAATCAGTCTACCTGCTGTTCGTTTCATTTCTGTTAAATACATAATCAGTTCATTCTCATTTTTAGAAGATCTGGTATGTATGTTTTGCCAGCCATCCGCAAAATACCGCGAGTGCAATAGCAAATAATCGGCGTCCCTTAATCTTTTATCATTGTGATCATAGTAAAATTCTACTTTTAAATCATGCTCAAGAAGATTCTTTTTCCAGCGATAAAAATGATGTGATTCGCCATAAAATCTTTTTGATGGCCAATCCAAAACTTTCAATATTTTCATCTTCTAATTATACTTTTCAGGGTATATGAAATGATCTTCAGATCAACCCAAAGGTTGTGGTGATCAATGTATTTTAAGTTCTGAGTAATCTTTGAAGGGATAATGGTGTTAATATAAAAACTCTCTGGGTCTTCGGCTGCTGCAAGCAACTCGTTTTCATCTATATATTGAATGGATGCCCAATCTGTAATGCCCGGTTTTACACTAAGTACTTTTATTTGAGAGGCATCGTACAATTCAACATATTTAAGTACTTCCGGTCTGGGGCCAACAAAACTCATTTCTCCCTTTAGAATATTAATAAGCTGTGGAAGTTCATCTATTTTATATTTCCTTAGCCAGCATCCAACTTTGGTAATACGCGAATCATGATCTCCAATAGTCAACAAACCGGCCCTATCTGAATCAGTATACATCGTTCTAAACTTTATCAGTTTAAAATTCTTCTGATTTAAGCCTACCCGAAGTTGCTTGTAAAAAATGCTCCCTTTTGAATCTAACTTTAAAAGAATAACAACCACAATAAACATTGGCGACAAAAAGAACATACCACCCAATGAGAACACGATGTCAAACACCCTTTTCGCAATCATGTTATATGATTTTATGATAACACTTTAACCAATTTATTGATTTCAACAACCTGATGAACAGCCCCTATAACAGATTCTATAATGAAATCGACCTCCGGATCAGAGAGTTGAGGATATATAGGCAATGAAATCTCGCAGGCGAACTGTTTATAGCTATTAGGATAATTTTCTATAGCATATCCAATGCTTTTGAAATACGTAAGCATCGGCATTGGTATAAAATGTACATTTACGATCACTCCCCAGTTTACCAGGCTTTCAATAATCTGATCTCTCTCAGCCTCGGTAATTCCTTTAATGCGCAACGGGAAAAGATGATACGAACCTTCTCTTATTTCGTCTTTACCGGTTGGTTCAATAAACCAATCATAAGATTTAAATGCGGCACAATATTTTAAGAAAATATTTTTACGGAGTGGCAGCAAGGTATTACTGTATTGTCTTATCTGGGCCAATCCAATTGCAGCGCAAATATCGGGCATATTCATTTTGAATCCTTTAAAAAGAATATCATATCTCCAGTTAGCTCCTTTTGATTTTGCAAATGCATCTTTATTCTGTCCATTTAGCGAGAAAATCTTCAAAAAACTATATTCTTCCTGGTTGTCAAAAGGAGGAGGTAAATTCAAACAGATGCAGCCTCCTTCAGCAGTTGTAATATTCTTAACGGCATGAAAAGAAAAAATAGTAACATCACATTTCTGTGCGGCAGGCAGTCCTTCGTAGGTTGCACCAATAGAATGTGCTGCGTCAGACATCAATAATATCCTTCCCAATTCAGATTGTTTTGCTGTAACGGGTTTAAAAATGCTTTTTATTGCCGGATCATTTACAATTTCACGCAACTCGTTATAATTACATGGTAAGCCTGCAATGTCAACCCCAATTATTGCTTTCGTTTTTGATGTAATCTTACTTTTCACCATCACCGGATCAATAGTAAAATCGTCTAAAATATCCACCATCACAGGTATGGCTCCACAATGCAAAACGCATAAAGCGGTAGCACAATAAGAGTACGCTGGCACAATCACTTCATCTCCGTCGCCTACCCCAAACCATTTCAGCATCATAATTGCTCCAGAGGTCCAGGAGTTCACGCAAACTGTGGCTTTAGATCCCGTTAAATTCAACAACTCATATTCCAGGGCCTTAACTTTTGGTCCCGAAGTGATCCAGTTGGTACGAAGAGAGTCAAGCACTTCATCAATCACTGCCTGATCAATAAATGGAGGAGAGAAAGGTATATTCATATCTTTAAGATTTTAACATTTGGTAAGACTAATAGATTGGTTATTAAACCCTTATGGATTTAAACATGAGTTAGTATTAATTTTTCCCATTTTGCGAAAGTGTTTTCGGGGGAGTTTGTCTGATTAATTAATTGAGCATTTACAGACATTTTTATTTTAAGAGCAGGATCACTCATGGTTCTTTTAATTGCTTCAGAAAGGTATTTTATATTGTTTGCTTTAACCAACAAACCGTTTTCCTCATTTTCTATAATATCAGAAGGTCCAAACTCACAATCGGTAGCCACACAAGCACAGCCTAAACTCATTGCTTCCACAAGTACATTGGGATATCCTTCGTTTCGCGATGAAAGCACAAACATTTCTGCCTGCCTGTAATAATCCTGAAGATTTTTCTGATAACCAATCAGCTTCACTCTATCACTTAGATCTAAATCTTTGATTTGTTTCTCCAGATTTTTACGCTCCCCCCCCTCGCCAGAAATCAAAAGATCTACATCTTTCATTTCCAACCTTTTAAAGGCTTGTATTAATAGATCAAATCCTTTTTGGTGATCTAACCTGCCTACGCTAAGAATGAATTTACGAGGGTAAACTCTTTCTGTACAGGCGGCGCTAAACTGGCTGACCGGATTATTTATTACTTCAAAATTGCTTAGTGCACTAAACGATTTGTTCTTTCTAAAGCCATCAACCATTCCTTTTGAAGGAACAACGATCGCTTTGGATTTACTATAAACCCTTGCCGACAACCATCTTAAGAAATGATTAAGTTGATTTACGGTATAGTCTGGGGTAATGCGTTCAGAAACCAAATAAGGAGTCCTTAAAATATTACAGGTAAGTCCCATCCATATATTGGCAGAGGTCATAAAAGATACCACGCAACTTGGTTTTTCTTTTATAAGGATAAACAGCAGCTTAAAAAGAGTAACTCCACCATACCAAAGCCTAAAAAAAAATGACTGGTTTCGGATATTGGTCACAAGAGAAATGATTTTTATTCCCTTCTCTAAGTGATAAGCAGGTTTAGCCTCATTCAGGCAAACCATTGTAACATCAAAGCCTTTCTTATAAAAGTAATTGCCAAGGTTCGAAATTACACGCTCCGCTCCGCCTCCAAAAAGGCTGTTAATGGCAAAAATCAGTTTATATTTTCTTACCATAGCGAGGTAATTGTTTGGAATGCATTATTGAAATTGAAATACCGTATATCAAACAGGAAATATTGTTTAAAATAAATTTTCAGCAGCTCTCTTTTTTGAAGTGAAGAATACTTGAAATTCTTGATTGTGAGGTTAAAATCGCTTATCATTCTTGATTTTCGGATCTTCGGATCTATCATACTCCATATCCCGCCTGTATGGTGCCTGTAGCATGCCATCACTTCAGGTAACACATAAATCTTTTTACCTGTATTTGCAAGCGCATATAGTTTCAAAAGCGTATCTGTACCATAAGTTTCGAAATACCAGCTTTGTTCTGCTACGCCCGTTACCTGTTTAATGTTTCTCATCATCAAAGAGCAGATTCTTGTCTCTTCTCTTTTTCCCAGCAAAACGTCTTTGTAGTCAAATTCCAAACTTACCGGCAAATCTTTAACATAAACAAGCTTGTCAAAATCATCAATCACTTCACTATGGTGACAGCAAATCACATAATCATCATGAGCTTCCAGAAAATCTACCTGTTTCTGTAGTTTAGAGGCATCTGTCCAAAAATCGTCTCCATCGCACATCGCTATGTACTTTCCTTTTGCGCGTCTTACCACGTCAGTTTGATTTCTTATCGCTCCTATATTGGGGTTATGGCTAATCAGTTTGATCAAATCTGGATACCTTGCACAATAGCTTTCAATGATTGCTTTTGTGTTATCTGAAGATTTATCTTCACCAACCAGGATTTCAAATTTAAAATTGGTTTCCTGCATCAAGAAACTATCTAAAGCCTGAGCAATATACTTTTCGTGGTTATACGTGATGCAACATACTGATACCATTAATTCATGTGTAGGCATAGCTATATTATTTTTTATTATAAGGATTAGACAGCTCCATTTTGTAAGCCGGCGAATACAGGCTTCAGGTTATTTATAGGAATCACATGATTCAATCTTTCGATCTCAGCCGGACGATCATAATTTTGTACCCTTAAAATTATCCTTGTAATCAGGTCCAGGTCACTGGATGTTAAAGTATGATACAGTGGTAAACAAAGAATCCTTCTTGACACTGAATCGCATACGGGCATATGAGGTGAGGTAACAAAAGGCAAAGTAGAAAGAGATGGGTAAAAGTATCTTCTGCAATACACCTTTTCATTCTCCAGCGCCTTTAAGCATCTCAGCATTAAATCTTCACTGTCAAACAATACAGGGAAATACGCATAATTGTAATCAAGGTTTTCATTCAGTTTTGGATACCTGGCCTCCAGATTAGCTAAAGCTTTCCAATAATAAAATGAAAGCAACCTTCTTTTGTCTAAAATTTCATCAATCTCTTTCAGGTTGCATAAACCCATAGCAGCATGAAATTCACAGTTTTTTCCATTTATACCCAACTCAGAAAATTCATCAGGCCCATCGTGCCCAAAGTTTCTCATTAAGGCCATCTTTTTCAATAAGTCAGGACATTGAGTAAATACGGCTCCTCCCTCAATGGTATGAAACACCTTGGTTGCATGGAAGCTTGTTGTACTCACATCCCCATAAGCAAATACCGATTTGTTTTTATATTTTGTACCAAAGCAATGTGCAGCGTCATAAATCACCTTCAATGAATACCTGTCTGCAATTTCCTGTATGGCATCAATATCACATGGATTCCCATATACATGGGTAGCAAGAATGGCTGATGTTTGAGGCGTTATTGCAGCTTCAATTTTTTTAGGATCTATATTAAAAGTCTCCTCATCAATGTCTACAAATACAGGTTTGCAGCCTTCCCATACAATACTATTTGTAGTCGCAACAAAAGAAAAAGGTGTTGTAATAATTTCACCTGTCAGGCCAAGTGCTTTAATTGCAATTTGCAATGCAATTGTACCATTCGAAACAAACAGCAAGTGTTTAATTTCCAAATAGTTCTTGAGCTTCAATTCAAGTTCATTTACCAGTGGCCCGTTATTGGTAAGCCACTGACGTTCCCAAATGCTGTGAATGTACTCTTCAAATTCGTTAACTTTTGGAAGAAAAGGTTTGGTTACAGGTATCATCTCTTTAGGATTAATTGTTTAAAATCATGAATTGGTGCAAGTCTTAAAATTGAACTGCTGGCCAGATAAATCAGAGAGAAAAACAGGCCGTCTATTATAATTCTGGTAACATCTAATAATTGGAGTGTGCTGAAGCATAGCGTATCGGCCAGGTAGCATAATATTCCTGCAAAAACAGAGGTTGCAATCATTGGAATAATGTCAATAATCTGCTCTCCTATGGGGTAATTGATCAGTTTTCCGCTATAAATTGAGTTGATGTAATAACCTATAAAATTGAACATCAGCTGAAAATATAGTAAGCCATATATTCCAAAGGGGAACACGCACAAAATGCCAACTACACAAATTGATTTTTTAATAAATTCCAGTTTCAGTATCAGATCGCTCCTTCCCTTTACTTTTAATATGTTAAGGTTATAAGCATGCAAAGGATACATAATACCAGCAATGCATAAGATTTGAAAGTATGGTACTGCCGGCAACCATTTATCTGTAAACAGAAACCTAAATAAAGGCTCTCCTATTACGGCCAGCAAAATCAAAATAGGCGTATTCCAGAAAATAACCTGCTGCATTAATCTTTTATAAACCATTTTTAACCTCAAATCGTCATCGGCAATTGATGCGAACATTGGGTAGGTAACCTTATTTATTACTGCAGATATATTTGCAATAGGGAGCTGGCTAGCCGAATCTGCCCTCGAATAAAAGCCTAGTTGTACAACAGAATAATACTTACCAATGATTAATACATATATATTTCTATAAAGGATATCCAGTAATCCAGTCAGGGTCATTTTATAGCCAAAATAAAAGTGCCTCTTAAAGCATCGTTTACTGAACACAAAACTTGGTGTCCAGCCAGAATAAATCCAATGCATCACTGTGGATAAGAAAGACTGAAATAAACCCATCCAAACTAAACTCCATACACCGTAACCCTGAAGCGCCAAAAAAACGCCTAATAGTCCACCAATCAATACTGCAGGTATCTGAATTTTCATTTGAATTTTAAAATTCATCTCCTTTGTTAACCGTGCATTCTGCACTCCATAAAAGGCATTTATGATAAAATCTAGGGCATAAACCCTAAGAATCAGCGTCAGTACATCCTGATGGTAAAATGAAGCAATCAGCGGTGCAAGCAGGTAAATAATGGCATACAGTACAATACTTCCGCCCAGGTTAAAAAAGAAAACCGTTGAGTAGTCTTCCTGTCCCAGATCTGACGATCGTATTAACGACGATGCCAGACCGCTTTCTAACAAAGAATTACCTATGGCAATAAATACTGTTAGCATTGCGATAAGGCCAAATTCTGCAGGCAATAAAATCCTTGCCAGTATCATGGTAATGCAGAAGCCAATTAGCTGCACACTAAACTGCTGTGTAAAATTCCAGATTAACCCTGAAATTGTTTTTTTCTGTAAAGACATGATAAAGGGTTTATTTCTGAAAGGAACCTGAATACCTGGGTTTATGGAACCTATAGTTCCTTAAAAAATGAAGTATTGGTTTTTCCAAAAACCGGGTTACCAGCCATGCTATGGTTATCATAGAAATGATGCCTATAAAAATTACCAGAAACTCGTTAGAAATATATCGTCCTATTTTTCTCATCAGCACAAAACCTATGTTTTGATGCAGCAGATATAACGGATAGGAAATATAACCCAGAAACACAAAAGGCTTCCATGTTAGCAGCGTAAGCTTGTTATAAACAAATAAGTAGAACAAGCAAAATATGGCAGAGAACACTCCGAAACAAATCAGCGTTGGGTTTTCTATTACACCAGCTAAAAAACACACGCCAATCAAAATGTGTTCGCGCCAGTCCCCTCCATCAAATTTTATCTTGTAAAAAAGAATCCCCGCAAGAAAAAACATCCCATACTGTAAGTTCAGCAAATAAGCGCCAAAAGGTAGCGTAAACAGACTATTGCTTAACATCAGCGTTAGCCATATCACTGCAATTGTCCTCATTTTTCTCAGCAGCCTGAGTTGGAACAAGGCACCCATAAAAGCGTAAAAAAACAGTTCCGGTACCAGCGACCAGTAAGCACCATCAACATTTTTTATCCCGAAAACCCCTTGTATCATACTCATGTTCATCAAAAGAACCGGGATACTGTTTGTTTCCATTTTAGGATCCTGAGAAAGGTTTACAATTAAAAATGTTATAAAAACACAAATCCAGTAAGTTGGATAAAGCCTCGAAAATCTTTTATAAGCAAAATCTTCTAATGAGGTTTTCCCTTGAAGAGACATAAAGATTACAAAGCCACTGATCATAAAAAACAGTTCTACTCCGTAACGACCAATCTCCCAATCGAATTTTGAAGGATAATTATGGCCAAAATTCATTCTGAACTTAGATGTATAATGGAATATAACTACGTTAAGAGCGGCAATTCCTCTTAAAACATCCAGTTCTTTTAAGCGTACCATAATTCTGGGGTTTGTCTTAATTAATTAATTCAAGACTATTAATAGCAACCTTAGTGGTTAAAACACAACTCAGGCTATCTATTACTACTACTACTGTTCTTTCCTGAATTTTTATAACCCTGCCTTCTTTAAGGTTCATCAATCCCTCTTTAATTTTTACCCTGTCACCAATTTCCAAATATTGAAAAGCCATAACTTCAGTATCAGGGAATATTTCAAGACAACGTTTTATATCCTCTATAACACTTTCTCTAACCTGTGCCGGCTTTCCCATGTAATACACAAAGTTCATTACCCCTAAAGTAACCCTCACTTTAAGTTCCTCTCTTGGGTCTATGTATACAAAAACATAAGAATTAAACAGCGGAAGCTCTACTTCTTTTATCCTATCCGCCCATTTATTCTTTACCTTTCTTACCGGGCAGTAACTGGTAATACCTTGCAGTTTAAGCAACTCATCAACCTTCTTTTCCCATCTAGGGCGAGTGTAGATTACATACCACCTGCGTGGCATATTGGTTCTGATGGTGGACAGATTTTCCATAATTTTGATTTGAGATTATTAATTAGATTGTGGCCGGATACAGCTTCGCTACCTCACTTACATGATTAATTGCAGTTTTAGAGAAAAATCCTGTTGCACACCGTCCATTTCTTGAATATATCGGTCCCTTTTACCGATCTGTCACTACCCCCAACTCACCTAAACTTAATGTATCAGCTAATCCCTATATTAGCCTATCCCGGATAAGCATAGCCACCATAGCGGTAGGCATTCTTATTCTCTTTTTTAGCATCATTAAATACGATCATCGGATTTATTAATCTTCTGTTCTCACAGATCTCTTCAAATATTGCCAGATCTGCTTTGTTTGTATAATTGTACCGAACCAGATAAATACTCGAATCAGCATACTCTGCAAGCGTAAATGCATCAGCTACGTGCCCAATCGGAGAAGTATCCACGATAACATAATCAAACCGTTTTTTAAGCTCATGAAACAAAATTTTCAGTTTATGGCTCATTAGAATTTCTGCCGGGCTCTCAGATATCTCCCCGCAACCAATCACATATAAGTTATCCGATTGAGGGGCTTTTATCAAAATGTCATCAATAACCATGGTTTCCGATTTTAAATAATCAGATAAGCCCAATTTCGTTTTTATGTTCATGTTATTCAGCAAATCGGGCTTGCGCAAATCAAACTCCAGTATCGCAACCTTTTTTTCAACCAGCGACAAGGTAATGCCCAGGTTGATGCTAAAAAAAGTTTTACCCTCGCCTTTTGTGGTAGAAGTTACCAACAGAACTTTGTTGCTCTTATTCGTATTCATGAATTGCAGATTCGACCTGATGTACCTGAATAGTTCAGATATAGTGGTGCTTTTATCTTTATGAACTACAATAGACTCTCCTATTGCTTTATGACTAAGTTCTCCCAGAATCTTTCCATTTATAGCGATGTATTCTACATCATATATATCTTTCACCTTATTGTTCATTTTATCTTTAACATAGATTACAGAAAATGGAACAAATAAGCCGGCTATCATCCCCAGCATGTAAATCATTTGTACTTTTGGTTTTGCAGGAGTAGGATTGTATGCAGGTCTGTCTATGATTTGAGAAGTTGGAATAGTGGCAGACAATGAAAGTTCTGTTTCTTCTCTCTTTTGAAGCAGATATTGATAAAGCGTTGTCTTAACACTCTGTTCCCTGCTTCTTTCCAACAGCCCCCGTTCTATAACCGGAACACTATTTAATTTAGCCGCAAACTGCGATGATTTGCTGTTTAATTTATTTTTCTCTAAAGTTAACCCTCTTCTTATCATACTAAGGTTCTCTAGCAAGCTGCCTTTTAAGCTGGTTAGTTGCTCAGTAAGATTGATCACCAAGGGATTGCTAACGCTACTATTGCGTAACAGCTTTTGTCTTTCAATCTGCAGATTATTATATTTTTCTGTCAGATTTAGCAAGGTTGGATCCTTTAAACCCAATGTACTTGGCACCAATTCAAACTCACTATCTGCATTTTTCAGATAAGAAATTATAGATTGAATAAGACTCAACTGTACTTCGCTTGTCGACAGCTGATCATTATAATTACCCGACGACTGTAAGTTCATCTGTGCATCTGCACTCAATTCAGTAATCCTATTGTTTCTTTTGTAGTTTTCTACGTCTTGTTCAACTCCCGATAAATTACTGGTCAGCATTTTTAATTTACCATCAATAAACTTAATGGTATTTAAAGCCATTAAATTTTTATTGCTTACGTTCTCCAGGTTATACCTATAGATCAGCGTATTCAACATATCAACCCCGCGTTGAGGTATAGCATCCAAAACACTAAGAACAATTGTGTTAGCATCTTTAATTACTGGCAAAATAACCAGGCCACTGGAACTGTATGCCTGCGCTAACTGATAAAGATCTACAAAGCCAAAATGTACAGTTTTACCTGAAACCTCAAAGCCTTCCCCCTTTTGAACGACAATAGTGAATTGTGGGCGTGTTATTTTATTACCGAATCTGTAAATGGTTTCCTTGTCTTTTTCCCCTAAAACAAACTGGTCATTATTTATAGCTCTTAAAGTAAGCTTTAAGGCACGTGCTTTATCTGTAAGCTTATCTACCACAACTTCCATTGGCAGGTTTTTACCATACAATTCCTGTGTTTTTAAAGGAAGATTATAATGATACCTCACATTCATTTTAAGATCAGATAACACCTTATAAATCAAATCTCTTGACCGCATCACCTCCATTTCATCATCAACAGTTTTAGAGGTCTTAAACATATTCAAATCACTGAAAGCGGTTCCTTTTAACAGACCATCCCCTTTCGAGTCGTCCTGAACAAGCAGTGAGCTGGTGACCTTATATTTAGGTACCTGAGTTTGAAGATAAAACCACGCCCCACCTAAGCCCAGCAGTAGTGCAAGTCCAAAGAAATACCAATACTTAGCATATTTCATAATCTGAGCCTTTACGTCGGGGCTGTTCGTCGGATTTTGTTTGTTGTAAGCCATCACAATAAGTTTAAAAGATTAACACTGCCTTACTTATTCAAAAAAGTTGTCGCCAATACCGCCACAGCAGAGATTGCTGCAACAATTAGTGGCATTAATCGGTTGTTACTACTTACTTCAACTGATTTTGCTTTATCAGGCTCTACATAGATTACATCATTTTGCTTTAAATAGAAGTACGGAGAATTAAGCACGTCTTTACTATTCAGGTTTACCCGCTCCATCCTTCTCTGCCCATCCAATTCTCTTATCAGTAAAACATTTTCTCTTTTGCCGTAAGGTGTCATATCGCCCGCTAAGCCAAGTGCTTCGAGCAGATTTATTTTCTCACTGGTTACTGTAAAAGTTGAGGGGTGGTTAACCTCTCCGATTACGGTCACTCTAAAATTCATAAACTTGATATTTACAATGGCATTCTTCACATACTTATTAAGTTCAGATTCCATTAATGCCTGTGCCTGCCCTACAGTTAAACCTTGTAATTTGACTTGACCCAAAACAGGGAACTTCACAAATCCTTGTTTATTCACCCTGTAACCTTCTCTTTCGTATATTCCACCTACTGTTGGATTACTTGGAACAGAAGCAAATAAAATATTAGATTCGGGGCTGGTACTATTAACTGTAATACCCAGCACGTCATTTTGAAGTATGGTGGGCTCTCCGGCATCTAAAACCTGTGAACTACTTTCGCTGGCTCCTTTAAGATCACTGAAATAAACTAAATTTCTTTGTCTGGAACAGCTACTTAATATAATTAACATTAAGTAACAGAAGAGGTGTTTTAGATTCATAAAATATAATTTAAATTAAACACAATAAATGTTTGATTAAATACTATGATATGAATTTACACACTTATTATAATCCGTGAACCATACTTTAACTAGTTGTAAACCATTTTGTAAAAAGTTCACAGTTTATTGCACATACCTGTGAAATATCTTTCACAATAAGTAGTTATAAGTTTCTCACAACCTGTGTGATTACTCAGTCCTGCTTTTTAGAAAAGTAAAACATTCTGCTCACTATAATTGTTATCAAGAGGCGAATAGGGAGCAAATCCATGAAAACGATCATCATTGCCACTGATTTCTCTGCATCTGCATTAAATGCAGCACGGTATGCAGCATCGTTAAGTAAACAGCTTCATGCTAAACAAATCTTGTTATATCACTCCTATGAATTACCTGTTGCTACCGAGATTCCATTTCCTGAGAATAGAGATGCACACATTTTACATGAGAAAAGCATCACATCTCTTAATAATGTAAAAACGGCAATTTCGGATCTGTGTGCAGAAGATACCGCTATCGAAATCTTTACCGACGACAGTCCCATAATAATGGGCCTAGAACAGCTTTCAA